>ODAK010000095.1_pt1 | contig 93018 bp, 81 predicted proteins | sample 1539591 | NCBI WGS metagenome assembly ODAK01 (sample SAMEA3539303, study PRJEB22396) | soil metagenome | biome: tundra; feature: field; material: soil | place: USA | collected 2010-05 | depth 0.15 m | reverse complement strand
TCGAACCGACGACCTCATCGTTGCGAACGATGCGCTCTCCCAGCTGAGCTATAGCCCCTTGTGTGGGTTGGGTTGGTTGACTGCTTAACTATTTTATCAGCGATCCAGAATCGGCACCAACCGGGCACGCCCCTGGCAACTGCTCCGGCGAGTACCTTGTGGCGAACCCTCGACAAAATCCCCTTGACGAAATCCGGTCACCTGCGTCTAACTAACCTAAGCGGCGACCCGCGACACTGCCGCCCGGGAATCTTCCAAATGTTTGCGCAACTGAATCCCGCGACCGCGCGCCGGCAGCGCTGGCTCCGCCTTGGTTCGCTCGCGTTTCATGCCGTGTTGCTGGCTTGGCTGTTGCACACGCCCGACCCTCAACTGCTGACCGCAGTTTCGGTCGCCTCCGGACAAAACGGCAAGTCGATTACCCGGCTCTATTGGCCCAGCAAGTCCCCCGACGACAGCAGCCGGAGTTCCTCCGACAACGCGACTGAGCGCTACCGTCACCAGCGGCTCAGCCACGAGAAGTTGACCTGGAAGTCTCCGGCTCAACCGCCGAAACCTACGGCGCCACAAAATACGCTAGCTCGCACCAACGCTGAAGACACCTCCCAAACCCAGACGCTTTCCGCCCTCGGTCACGGCGCTCAGGCAGGTTCAACCTACGGAACGCTCGTTGGCGGCCCCTTCTTCGGCAACGAGATTCGCCCAGCCTTGCCGATCGCCACTTCCGACCCGGTGGTCTACCCGTGGCAGTTGCCCAACTCCCCGGGAAACGAAGTTATCGAAATCACTATCGACGAGCGCGGCGAGATCGTCCGCAAGACTGTGCTCGCGAGCCTCGGCCCCGACATCGATGCCAAGTGTCTCGCAGCGCTGGAGAACTGGCACTTTCATCCAGCCACGAAGAATGGCGCGCCCATCCCTTCCAAGCAGGACGCGATCTTTCCCTTCCGCGCCCGCGGCTAGCCAATCCGCGCTGCGGGATCGCGCCAAGCCCGCCGGTGCAGGCCCAGCCGCTATAATGAAACAGTGAGCGCAAACCAAATCCAGCAGGTCGCTTCCGCGGATTTTCCCACCCGCTGGGGCAAGTTCCGCATTTACGGCTTTCGCGGACACTTCGGTTCCGATGGGGATCGCCGCGTCGAAGAGGCTGTTGCCCTAGTGATGGGCGATGTCAAAACCACTCCGCCCCTCGTACGCGTACATTCCCAATGCCTGACCGGCGACGTCTTCCACTCCCTGCGCTGCGACTGTCGCCAGCAGTTGGAACTCTCGCTCTCGATGATTACTGAAGAAGGCGCCGGCATCCTGATCTACGAACAGCAGGAAGGACGCGGCATCGGCCTGATGGCCAAGCTGCAAGCCTACGAACTCCAGGACGCGGGACTGGACACCGTCGAAGCCAACGAACGCCTCGGCTTCAAGAACGACTACCGCGACTACACGCTGCCCGCCGAGATGCTCAAAGCACTCGGAGTCACGCGCGTCCGCCTGCTTTCCAACAATCCCGAAAAAGTTGACGCCCTCGAACGCGCCGGAGTCCACGTGGTCGAGCGCGTCCCCTGCGAAGTCGTTCCCAGCCCCCACGCCGAAGAGTATCTCAAGACCAAAAAAGAGAAACTCGGGCATCTGTTCACCTCAAGCTAGATTCTGGGGATCCTGTCTCCACGCCTGACGATCGCTTTGCGCGAATCTCCCCGTCATGCTCTAATTCGCTGACGCACTCTCGCGAATGGCCGCCTCTGACTCCGGAATTCGTTCATCCTCCGTCTTCACCGTGCTTGCCCTGATCTTTGCCCTGGCAGGCGCCGGCTCCATGCTCTACTACCACCTCGCTCTCTTCATCCCCCGCGTGCTCGAACAGAGGACCGCGCGCGGGCTGGGAAATGGCTATGCCTTCGGTGACGATTTCTATCCCATCTGGCTTATCGCGCGGCAGAGGCCAGTCGACCATCGCGACCCTTATAGCTCCGAGATGACGCGCCAGATTCAAGTGGGATTGTTCGGCCGCCCACTTGACCAGCGCAATCCTACCGACCCATCTGTCGACTACCGTCAGTTTGCTTATCCCGCATTTGTGGAACTCCTTCTCTGGCCCTCTGCTTCCCTGGAATTCCCGCACCTACGCCTCGTTCTCGCAGTGCTCTTGCCGCTCCTCACAGTGATGAGTCTCTGGTTCTGGATGCTCGCGCTGAATTGGCGCCTCCATCCGCTCTGCTTTGCGGTGCTTGCCATGCTCACGCTCTGCAACTACCAGGTACTGGAAGCACTGTTCGCTGAGCAACCCGGCCTGATCGTAGGATTCTTGCTGGCCAGCGCTGCGCTCGCTCTCCGCCGGGACCGACTGTTGCTGGCTGGAGTTCTGCTGGCCCTGACCCTGATCAAGCCTCAAATGACTCTACTGGCCGCTGCATATCTGTTGCTTTGGAGTTTGTCCGACCGGCGTCGGGCGAGGTTTTGGCTCGGATTTCTTTCCACAACGCTGCTGCTGACCGCTGCTTCCCTCTGGATCTGGCCTCGATGGTTGGGGCAATGGCTGAGGGTTCTGCTCGGATACCATCGCTACGCGACGCCTCCCCTCGTCGCATTGCTGCCCGGCCCGCAACTCGGCCCCTACGTCGGTCCGGCATCGATTCTCGTTCTGCTCGGAGTGAGCGCGGCGCTGGCGTGGAGAAAACGTCAGGCGTCCCCCGATTCTCTGGACTTCTGGTTGACCTTGAGTCTGTTGCTCGCCATCACCAGCGTCTGCCTTCTTCCCGGGCAGGCTATCTACGACCACGTGATCCTTCTGCCCGGAATTTTTCTGCTGCTGCGTTACCGGCGGGAGCTGCACGGTGCCGGGAGGATCTCTCGGGTTCTGCTGGCAGTAGGCGCTGTGATTCTTTTCTGGCCCTGGGCGGCAGCATTCGGGCTGATCGCCGTACGTCACTGGCTGGCAGCGGGGACTTTTGATTCCAGCACGGTCTTCGCTCTGCCGATTCGCACGGCGGCATCACTTCCCTTCGCGGTGCTCGCCTTGCTGGTTTGCGCCGCACGAATCAATCTGTCGGGAAATCCAGAAGCCGCTTGATCGATTTCTTGTTCTTGGCCGGCAGATACCGCAGCGCCGATGCCGCCAGAGCCACATAGACCTCGCGCCCAGCGCCCGCGCCCCGCAGCACGTGCAGATGCCTCTTCACCGTATCCACGTCGCCCCGGACGATTGGTCCGCTGAACGCTCCGGCCGCGCCGAAAGAAGCATAGTTCGCCAGCGTCTGCAGCAGGATCGGAATCATTCGTTGCCGCGCCGCCTTTCTGCTCACTCCCGCCAGAGTCGCAACCTCCTCGGTGGTGGCCAGCAGCGCGGTGAACAACGGCGACGCAAACGTTCCCCACGCGTGATAAGCAGCCTTGTCTTTCTTGCGAATCGAATACGCGAGCCCTCCCAGGTCTTCAACCACGCGACGCGCCACCCGCACCGCAGCCCCGTCCCCCTCAATCGCAAAAGGAACTCCGCGCAGTGAGGGCCGCGACCGCCGCACAAACGTCATCAGCGGATGCACCGACGCCACCGCCGCTCCCCGCCTGCGCAACGCCGCCAGTTCATCGCTGCCAAGCGCGCCGCTGGAGTGCACGGCAACCCTTCCCTTCCACTCGATTGTCGGCGCGAGCAACCGTGCCGCTGACGCAATGGCCGCATCCGGCACGCAGAACCACACTAATCGTGCCTCGACAGCCGACAAATCCGTCGCCGCCCGAGCGCCCACCTGCCGAGCCAACTGCTTCGCCTTCCCCAACGACGCCCCGCGAGACCGCACCATCACCGCCTCGATCGCGTACCCCGCGTGCAGCAGTGACCGGGCGAGCGCGGACCCCAGATTTCCCGCCCCGACAATCGCAACTCGCGGCTTCCCTGCCATGCCCGGCAGCATAGCAGAAGCGGCTAGCGGCTTCCGGCTTTCGGCTTCCGGCCGCTCCACCGCGGTCGTCGCAGCAGAACTGCACTCCTGAAGCCGGACGCCGAAAGCCGGAAGCCTTTATATTGTTCCCATGCCAAAATCTTCCCGCAAAGCCCGCCTCATCTCCTCCCGCACCGTCTATCGCGGCCCAGTGTTCACCGTGACCACCGACCACGTGCAGGAACCCGGCGGCGTCGAGGTTCGCCGCGACATCATCCGCCACTCCGGCTCCGTGGTCGTGCTGGCCGTCGACGATTCCCGCTCCACGCCTGGCGTGCTTCTCGAACGCCAGTACCGCCATGCCGCCGCTGACTATCTATGGGAGATCCCCGCTGGCCGCATCGATCCCGGCGAGAAAGAACTCGAGGCCGCCAAGCGCGAACTGCTCGAGGAAACCGGATACACCGCCGCCAAGTGGCGCCGCATTCTGAAGTTCTATGCCAGCCCCGGCTTCGTCGCCGAAACCATGTCGGTCTTCCTGGCCACAGGCCTGCGCGCGGGCGAGGCGCAACCGGAAGAAGACGAAATCATCTACAAGCGCATGGTGCCTCTCCCCACCGCGGTTCGTATGGTTCTCAGCGGAACGATTCGCGATGCCAAGACCATCTCCTCGGTGTTGTGGCTCGACCACACAGCCCGCGCCGCTGGGCCAAAGAAGCGAAGCGCCCGAAAGTAGCTCGGCGAGCCAAAGTCCACAACCGGCGCACTCGCCGTCGCGTCAGTCTCCCGGATTAATTTGGGTCACACATTCGCTTGACAGCCCACCTTTGCCGCTCCAAAATGCATCCTATTGGCGGTATTTGACGCGGGCACGTCCTTGGGCCCCCCAGTAAAGGACGTGCGGAAAGCGGGGGGTTACGTGGAACGGCTGAAAGGAACCGTAAAGTGGTTCAATAACGCAAAAGGGTACGGGTTCATTGGGCGCGCGGATGGACCGGACGTATTTGTTCACTACAGCGCGATCACCTCTGAGGGATACAAGAGCCTGCAGGAAGGCGACCCGGTAGAATTCGAAATCACCGAGGGCCAGAAAGGCCCGCAGGCAGCGAACGTAACCAAGGCTGCTTCGTAACGGTCCCACCGTTGTTGTCGGATGCGATGGGGCAAATGTGAACCTTTAGGCAAGCACCTCGCCGCCATTGCGTTTAACGCGCGCATACGCTCGCACCCCGCCCCGCCTCTGGCTCTCCCGTCCAACTTTGGTTACTCTTACCTTGCCCGGGTTTGATCAAACATGGACAACAAGGCCATCGCCAACATTCTCTATGAGACCGCCGACCTGCTCGAGATCGACGGCCAGGACTCCTTCCGCATCCGCTCCTACCGCAACGCCGCGCAGGCCATCGAGAATCATTCGCAGTCAATCAAGGAACTCATCGCCGATCCCAAGCAAGTGCTCGCCATCCCCGGCATCGGCAAGAGCATGCTCCGCAATCTGCAGGAACTTTTCACCGACGGCAAACTCTCCGTCCAGGCCGAACTGCTAGCCAAGTACCACCCGTCGATGCTGCAGTTGCTGAAGATTCAAGGCCTCGGCCCGAAGACGATCGCCCTCATTTGGAGCGCCTACAAAGTCAGCGACGTCGACGGCGTCGAGAAACTCGCGCGCGAGGGAAAGATCCGCGAACTCCCCCGCATGGGCGAGAAGCACGAAGCCAAGCTGCTCAAGGCCATCGAGGACTACCGCCGCATCAGCGGCCGCTTCCTCATCGACGCCGGCGAAACCGAGGCCGAGAAGCTCACCGAGTATCTGGAAAAGTTCCCCGGGATCGACAAGATCACGCCCGCCGGATCGCTGCGACGCGGCCGCGAAACTGTAGGCGACCTCGACATCCTCGTCACCGGCAAAGCCTGCACCACCGAAGAAGGACGCCAGAAGGCCATCGCCTACGTCGCCCAATATCCTCCGCTCATGGACGTCATCGCCAGCGGCGACAACAAGATCAGCTTCCACCTGCGCAGCGGCATGCAGGTCGACGTGCGCCTGCTGCCGCCGGAGTCCTTCGGCGCGGCCATGCAGTACTTCACCGGATCGAAGGCCCACAACGTCGCCCTCCGCCAGCGCGCTCTCAAGATGGGATACACCCTGAACGAATACAGCCTCGCCACCCTCGAAGGCGAGAAGCCCGTTGCGGGCAAAACAGAAGAAGAAATCTATTCCAAGCTCAAACTCGACTACATCCCGCCCGAAATGCGCGAGAACCTCGGCGAGATCGACCTCGCCAAAGACCACGCCCTGCCCACCTTGATCACACAAGACGATCTGCAGGGCGACGTCCACATGCACACCGTCGAAACCGACGGCAAAAACACCATCGAAGAGATGGCCGAGGCCGCCAAAGCGCGCGGCTACAAGTACATGGCCATCACCGACCACTCCAAGAACCTGGCCTTCGCCAACGGCCTCGATGATAAACGTGCCGTCGAGCACATCGCGCGCATTCGCGCCGTGGACAAGCAGATCGAAGGCATCACGATCTTTGCCGGCATCGAAGTCGACATCCTCGCCGACGGCGATCTCGATCTCTCCGACGACGTGCTCGCGCAAATGGATATCGTCATCGCCAGTGTGCACTCAGTCTTCAATCAGGAACCCGCGAAGATGACCGAGCGCCTGCTGAAGTCGATCGAGAATCCGAACACCTCGCTCATCGGACATCCCACCGGCCGCATCCAACTGCGCCGCGACGCCTATCCATTCGACATGCACGCCATCCTAACCGCGGCCGCAAAACATAAAGTCGCAATGGAACTCAATTCCTATCCCGACCGCCTCGACCTGAACGATGTTCATCTCCGCCAGGCCAAACAACGAGGCGTGAAGATCGTGATCAACACCGACTCCCACCACACCTCGCACATGGAAAAGATCCGCTACGGGATTCTGCAAGCGAGACGCGCATGGCTGACCAAAGACGACGTCCTCAACACCCTCCCTCCCCAAAAATTCGCCAAAGCCATGAAGCACGCCTGGTGACCATGCTGTTCTTCAGTATGAGGGGAGAGTCGTAAGTATGTGGGGAGTTGTAGATGTGGGGAGTTGTAGTATGTGGGGACAGCCGCCCTCGGCTGTCCGCCGAGCGAAGCTCGGTGCCCGCGGAAACGTCCCATGCGCCGAACGGTGAAAGAGCGGCGCTTCGGCGCCCCGTCCAAAACGCAAAGTCCGCGGGCTTTATAGCCCTGCAGCCGCATCAAACACCCCGCTCATCATCCCCGCGCGCCCGCGTGAACTGTGGAAGAGCGGCGCTTTAGCGCCGCGTCCGAAGCGGAAAAGATTGCGGGCTTTAGCCCCCGCAGGGACCAAGCAATCCTTACCACCGCGATGCCGTAGAAATCCGCCGCACTCAAGCCGCGTAGCGGCGCCATGGGAAAGCCCGGCACGGAAGTGCCGGGTGACCGTGACAAATCTCACAGAGTCCCGTAGGTCCGACACACTTTGGCACCGATCGCGCCGCCCGCCTAGCTGACTTTTCCACAGATATAAATCCATTTCTTGTGACGAACGACCTTTACTGAGAAAAACAGAACGCGCAAACTCCCCTCATGCAGGCAATTTCCGCAGCTGTCGCCACCGGAACGGCAGGTCAGCAGACCTGCTATAAGTCCTTATTTATCAATATTTCACATACAACTCATTTGGAATCAAGATTTTGCGGTGAGCCAAACCGGGCCTTCGCTTCTAACCCAAACAGAATCAATATTTTGTCGGAACCGAGAGAAAAAATCTCGCGCACTGGTTCTACCTATAAGTCCTTATTCCGCAATATTTTACCCCGTAAGACATCTGGAATCAAGATTTTACCGGCCAACGAGCCGATCCTTGTCTCATAAACAACATAGAATCAATATTTTAGGAGTGTCGCGATGAAAAAAACGGATCCAAGTGTCCCAACTGCAGCCGAGGCAACAGCCGGCCCTCCCATCGACCTCGCGGCCGCTTGGACCTACGCCCAAAAGACGGGCGATCTTCAGCAAGATGGCAAGCACGTCTCCACCGGATACTCCGGCGCAAGCGAAGGCAAGAATAATCCCGCCATGGACAATGTCCCCAACGTCGGCCCCATCCCCCGCGGCGAATGGACGATCGCGGGACCACCCGTCGACAGCAAGGACCACGGCCCCTATGTGCTAAAACTCAATCCCGAATCTACGACCGACACGCACGGCCGCAGCGGCTTCCTGATGCACGGAGACTCCAAAGAGCATCCCGGCAGCGCTTCCCACGGCTGCGTCATTCTGCCCAGAGCTGTGCGGGAAGAGGTCTGGCAAAGCGGCGACCGGGATTTGCAAGTGGTTGCCGAGATTCCAGGTTCAGAACGCCCCAATGACAAATAGTTATCCGAGTCACATCGGGCGCGCGAGCGAGCGTACAATCTTCGCGGATACTCACGAACGTACGGCGCAAACCTATGCCTGATCAGACTCCCGTCCCGCCGCCCCCCAAACCGCCAGAGACTCCTGCTGTGCCTGCTGGTCCAACCATCAACATCGGCGAAGAGTACGGCACCGCGAAGAAGAATCTGCCACCCGCCAAGATTGTGCTAATGACCATTGGCGCAGTGTTAGTCGTGGTCCTGATCGCTTCGTTCGTGAAGCGCGCCAGGCCGCAAGCCTCGGGCTCGCTCGACACGGTGACCGCCGTAGAGATTCCCGGGCAGGACTCCACCATGGTGGCGTTGACCTTCACCATTCGTAACACCAGCGACAAGATGCTCTACGTTCGTAGCGTTGAAAGCTCGATCAAGGCCCCCAGCGGAGAGGCTACGTCCGAGGCTGTCTCGGCTGTAGATTTCGATCGGTATTTTCAGGCATTCCCAGCTCTGAAAGTAGGCGCGCAGGCAGCCCTGCCGCCGGAGGCCAAGATTCAACCCGGCGAAACATCGGCGCGAACTATTATCGTGGCCTTCCCCATAAAACTCGACGCGTTCAACCAGCGCACTTCCACCAGCGTGGTGATCTGGCCGTATAACGAGACGGTCCCGGTGACGATGACGAAGTGACAAACACCAACCCTGCACCGAAGAACTCTCACGAGGAATTTTCAGTCGGGGACTCTCCTCTGTGTCCTCTGTGTCCTCCGTGGTTGATCACCCCATCGCTTGCGCAAACTCGGGAGAATGCGTTTCTATAACACCATGACAACCGTCCGCCCTTTCCTTCGCCCCATAGCTCTGCTGCTGCTCCTCCTGCTGCCGGCGTTCTTCGCGGCTGCCGCTGCTCCTGTCGAACATTCCGGCAAGTATCTTTTCTACGTCGGCACGTACACCGAAGAAGGCAGCAAGAGCAAGGGCATCTACGCCTTCCGCTATGACGCGGCCACCTCTGAGATCACGCCGCTCGGCCTCGCTGCGGAGACGACCAATCCGTCGTGGGTCACGCTCCATCCCAACGGACGATTTCTCTACGCCGTGAACGAAGTAGGAAATTACAAAGGCCCGAATAGCGGAGGCGTCAGCGCGTTCTCCATCGACCACGCCACGGGCAAGCTGACATTCCTGAACGAGGTCGCGTCGCGCGGAGCCGATCCCTGCTACGCCACCGTCGACCCAACGGGAAAGTATGTCTTGGTGGCAAACTATACAGGAGGCAGCGTCGCAGTCTTCCCAATCCTCGCCGATGGAAAGCTAGGCGACGCTTCAGCATTCGTGCAGCACACCGGCAAAGGCACCAACCCCGAGCGTCAGGAAGGCCCGCACGCGCACTCCATCGATCTCTCACCCGACAACCGCTTCGCCATGGTCGACGACCTCGGCCTCGATGAGTTGCTGGTCTACAAGTTCGACAGCGGCAAGGGATTGCTCACGCCAAACGATCCGCCATTCGCCAAGCTCGATGCCGGAGCCGGCCCTCGCCACTTCGTATTTCGCCCCGACGGCAAGTTCGCGTATGTGGTCGCCGAGATGGGCCACACCGTGACGGTGTTTTCGAATGACGCGTCAACTGGGAAGCTGCAGTCCATACAAACTGTCACGACCCTGCCCAAGGATTTCACCGGCCGCAACGACGACGCCGAAATCCGCGTGCACCCCTCCGGCAGGTTTCTCTACGCCTCCAACCGTGGCGACGACAGCATCGCCATCTATGCAATAGATAACACCAAGGGAACGCTGACACAGGTAGCAATCACGCACACCGGAGGCAAGGAGCCCCGCAACTTCGAGATCGATCCCTCCGGCACACTTCTCCTCGCGGCCAACCAGAAGTCGGACAACATCGTCGTGTTTCGAATCGACCAGAAGACCGGCCTGCTGACGCCCACGGGAAAAGTGCTGGAAGTAGCTTCGCCGGTGTGCCTAAAGTTCGGGGCAGCACAATGAAGTTGTCAGGTCAGGAGATCGATGGCTAGACGTCAACCTCCCCGCGGGTGCGAAAGCTATTGTGGGGAGTAGCCGTTGTCCTCACCCTCATGCTCACCGTACCGCATTTCATGCCGACGGGCAGCGGAGCCTACAAGCTCGCCGTGACAACGGCGCATCAATCGCCACGATTCAAAGAGATGTTAGGTGAACCGATTACTGAGGCTTGGTTCTCCGCAGGCAAAGAAGAATTCGGGAATCCGGCAACAGCTGAAATGTTGATTCCCGTGCAAGGCCGAATGCGAAGGGGAAATCTACGAGTTCGGGCCGTGAAGGATGGTGGACGCTGGCGATTGACGGAATTGAAGTTGGAACTCGCCCAGCCGGACGAACAGATTGATCTCTTGCCGACTACGTCTATCTAACGACAGTTCCGATTGGCAATCGAGGTCGATGCAGGCACCCCGACCTACTGCTTCCTCTGAATCCCCTTGCGCCGCACCAGGTGCGTGTTCGCGTCCGGCTTGATCTCGTCGTACTTCAGGCACGAGATCGAACCATCCACTTCAAGCACGGCCAGCGCGACCTGATCGCAGTTGTTGATGCCGTGCTCGCGCAGCGCACGATGCAACTCGTCCATGCTCACGCGTTCGCGGGCCATGTGCGATTCAATCACCTTGCCGTCGTGAATGAGCAAAGAAGGCTCGCCCTCGATCAAGCGGCGAAGATGTCGGTTCGAGCCGGAAACAGCGGCCACTCCGTAGTTCAACACCAGCAGCGTGCAGGCCGCGACGGCGCCGCCGAGCAGCGACGTGTCAGGCCCGGTCATGGCATTTTGTACGGAGTTCGAAAGCAGGAGCAGCAGCGTGAGGTCGAACGGAGTCATCTGTCCGACCTCACGCTTGCCGCTTAAACGCACACCAATCAGCACCAGCAGGTAGATCACGCCCGTGCGCAGCACGATCTGCAGCAGCACGGAACCGCCGGGGAAGAACGCTCCGGTCATGCTGGGTCGACCATGTTCAATTCGCCGTTACCGGCACCGGAGCTCCCTTCGGCGTGCTCAGGTATCCCGTGGCTTTGTTCTTGTCCACCGTCCACACGACCAACTCAAACAACATGTGATCGCGGCCGGAGTAGAACTGAATCGGCTCGGAGACGTTCCGATCCTTCTTCTCGATCGTCTTGTCGTCGGAGGTCACGTTCATGGTGAACTTGCCCTTCTTCACATCGGCCTTCTTCAGTTGCAGGCTGACGGTCGAGACTGGCTGCGGCTTGGCGCCCTTCAGCAATGTGAACTCGTAGTAGTTACGGTCGCCCTTGTGCTTCAGGATCTCGAGGTCTCCGGCGGTGTGGGCAATCAATCCACTCTGTACGCCGAGGTCGCCAATGGTGCTCTGCAGCTTGGCTTTGGTGGCTTCGAGATCGGCCTTGGTGGTAGCAACGTCGGTCTTCACACCACCCACGTCACTCTTCACCCCCGTGATCTCTCCGCTCACCTCGCTGATCTGCTCTTTCTGTTCCTTCTCTAGGCGGCTCTCGGCAGCCTTCTGCTGTGCCTTCAACTCGGCCACGCGTTGGGCCAACTCCTGCTTGGTCAAGCCGACCCTCTCCCGCAGAGCATCACCCTGCGATTCGGTCGTCTGCATGCGATTCATCAGTTCTTTGACCTGCGCCTGACTCTTGCCGAGGTCGTCCTGCAGGGCGCTAACTTGCTTTTGGGTGGTGTAGTGGGCGTATCCGGAAACCGCCACAAAAGCTACCGCCAGCACAGTCAGAATCCACTTTCCTACATTCGACTGATGTTCCATGTGCATCTGATCGCCTTCATCGGCCATACACTCTTCCTCCTCAGGAAGTTCAAGAATGAATTGCAGGGATACTTTTAATTGTTCAGCAGGATCAAGACAGTGTCAACTGGCTCATAGGATGCTCAGCGCCTGAGGGCCAAGGCCTCCCGCAGAGCTGGCTCAGGATCGCGCCGGATCAGCGCGGCCTCCGGACCCAGTTTTTTCTCCAGCTGCTTTCGCGCCGCAACCAGCGGCTCTGGCACCGACGAGTTGGGAAGCGACTTCGTCAGATTCTCTGATTTCAAAAGGGACGCATAGGCCAGCCGCGCCGGAAAACCCGTATCGCCGAGGAAGCGGCCGTAGACTGACCAGTCCTGCGCGCTCGCGCTGTTATCGCCATTCGACTGGTCGAGTTGCAAAGCGCGCTGGTAGAGGCGCAACGCATCATCCACTTTGCCGGTCTTGGCTTGCAATTCTGCCTCGTTCACATCGGCCAGACTCTCGAGCTTGGGCTGGTTGGTCTGCACGGCGAGCTTTTCCGACAGGCGATAGGACTGAACAGCCAACCCCGGCTGCGAGGAACGCACTTGGCAATCCGCCAGGCGCAACACAATGGCGATGACACGATCGGGCGTAGGCCGGTCTTTTGCGGGTTGCCGCGCCAGTGTTCCCAGAAATGAAGTGTAGTGCGACGCGGCGTCTTGCGCTTTGCCTTCGCGATCCAATTCGTCGGCGAGATACAGATGCACCAGCGACTGGTGCGGGTCGACGGCCAGGGCCTCGTTCCAACTTGCCAATGCCTGATCGCCGTGGCCACGCTGAACCGCCAGGAATCCGCGATCGACGAGCAGATTGGCATCCTTGGGAGCGTATTTGAGCGAAGATTCGGTCAGACTATAGGCTTCGTCAACGCGATTCTGATCGATCAGCAGACGCAACAGCCCCTGGCGCGCCGCCGGATCCGACGGATTGGCCTGCACTGCCTGCTTCCATGCAGCTTCCGCTTGTTGCGGCTCTCCATCTTCCATCTCTTTGCGGGCCAGTCGCATCTGCAACGAGCTGTCCAATCCGTTGAGCTTCGCGGCACGCTGCAGGTCCTGCAAGTCGTCGGTGTTCAGAGCAAGGTAGTAGCGGGCCTGGTCAACCGTTCCCCACACCAGCAGCAATAGCACAGCACCCACCTTGACCCAACGCGCTCCGGCTGTGCTTCCGGCCAGCCATCGAGCGGCGGCTGCGATGGAACCGCCAGCCTCCGTCGCAGCATCGGAGATCTTGTCGCGCGAGTTGAGCAGCAGCGATGCGATGCGCCCGTCGCGCAACTTCCAGATGGCTCCATCCAGAATGAAGTGGTGAATGTTAACCAGCGCGGTAAAGATCAGAAAGCTGGACGCAAAATCATGATGAAACGCGTTGCTGGCCAACCACGGTCCGGGGACGAATAGGGCGATGCCGCCGGTGACCAGCACTCCGAAATAGGCCAAGGGCCGCCAGTTGCGCCCGGCCTTGCCTTCGCCCGCGGCTTCGCGGCGGGCGTAGTAACTGGTAATCCAGAGATACTGCGCCGAGTGCATTATGGCCAGCACGCCGGAACTGTATCGGTTCTGCGGAATCGAGAGCCCCTTGATCAACGAAATTGCCGCCGGCAGCAGGAACCACAGGAACTGCGAAGAAAACAGCGTCAGCGACGGAATCAACTTTCGCCATCCCGTGCTTCGCGACAAGCGCGAGAGACCGTAGACGGACAGAATGACAAACGCCGCACCGAGGACGACTTGCTCCCAACGGCTGACCGCGGCCGGAATTCCCAGCGAGATGAATAGAGAGTCCGTCGATGGCCCGGTGTGGAAGCCGAGGAACAGAATCAGATACGACGTGATGAACGCTCCGTACAGAGCCCTGCGCGTACTCTTGTCGGGATCCGCGCCGGCCCGGCGCGCGAACATCATGAACAGCCCGTAGTTCTGCCCGCTGTAGTGCCACGGGCTCCACGTCAGGTAGATGGTAAAGATCCAGGGCAAAAGCCGCAGCCAGAAGTGCGACAGGAACAGCGTCGCCAGCATCAGCGCCGTGATGTGTACCGTGAAGATGCGGTACTTCTGAAAGTCTTCCGCGCGATGGTAGGCGCGATAGATGGTCGCCATGTAATGCGGATAATTGAAGAAGAGGGCCAGGGCATAAAAGGCAACCGCCCAGGTTTGTGCGCTCGAAGGCAGCGCAAAATACGAGAGCAGCAGAAGCGGCGCGGACCACGCTCCGCAGCCCACGATCAGGTCAAGCCACGGACCGTAAATCCACGGCGCGGCTGGCGCCTGATCCTTCGATGTGTGATTGGCTCTTCCCATAAGCAACCGCCGCAGGCCTTGAACCGCACGGCACTTCCTGTGCCGTCGTGCGTCACTGGCTTGTGTGGCTTGACGAAATTATAGGGGGGCGAACGGCAATCGAGCGTGCCTTGATGGGTGCAATGCGGGTAACGAAAGTAACGACTACGTAATAGGCTAGAGACGAAAGAAAGGACTCCAGTTAACGCACGGAAGAACTGTATTCTTCCTTCCGCACAGCGAGCCCTTTCTTGATCGCCATTAATTCGACGGCCTTGTGCGCGATGTGCTCGGCGCTGACTTCGAATTCCTTGATCAACTCCCAGGGGGCACCCGAGTCTCCGAAGCGGTCTTTCACGCCGATGGCTCCAGTGATGAAGGGCGAGCCATAGAGTTGAGGACTCTCTGTCAGAATGCCGCTGACGCGCCAGGCCAATGCACCGATCTGGTGCTCCTCGGCGGTGACGACAACTCCCGTCTCTCGCGCCGCACGAATGATCGCTTCGGCATCGATGGGCTTGAGGGTGTGAATATTCAGAATGCGGGTCTCGTAGCCGAATTCCTTCTTCAGGATGTACGCGGCGCGCATCGCCTCGGGAACCATCGGTCCGCAGGCAACGATGCTGAGATCCTCATTCTCATTCTTATAGGTTGAGGCCAGCACGGTTTCGAACGCCTCCAGGAAATTCGGCCCTTCGCGCCGCAAGCGGGTCACGTTCGCCTGACCGAAAACAAAGGGCGTCTTCTCGTCGGTGACAATCGGCGTCGCCTCGCGCGCGAATCGGATGTACTTCGGGCCTTTATGTTGCAGCAGCAGATAGTTGGTTGCCTTGCGAGTCTCGACCACATCGCAAGGCACGACCACCGACATATTCGGCAGACCTTGCATGGCGAAGAGATCTTCGAGGGCCTGATGGGTTGCACCGTCAGGGCCAACGGAAACACCGCCATGCGCGCCGGCGATCATCACGTTGAAGTTGCCGTAGCAGACGGACGTGCGAATCTGGTCGAGATTGCGGGCTGCGGCAAACATGGCATAGGTTCCCAGCACGGGCAACTTCCCTTCCCGCGCCAGGCCGGCTGCAGCCGAGGTGGCTGACTGCTCGGCGATGCCCATGCTGATCCAGCGTTTCTTGCGATCGGGCTTTCCGGCATAGAAATCGCTGATCATGATCGATCCGGAAATATCGAGCCCCAGACAGACCACGCGCTCGTCATCACCGTTCTCGGCCAGCGACTGACCAAAGCCCTTGCGGGTCGGCTCCATTTTCACTTTCATCGTGTCGCCCGCATTCCACCAGTAGTTGCGGGTGAACTTGGGCATCTTGGCTTCGAGCTTGCGATCGACTTCTGCCTGGTAGTGCTGCGCTTTGTCCAGCAGGTGCTGCACTGGAATTCGGTCGAACAGGGCGAGTTCCTGCAGGCCTCTCAGCAATTCCTCATAGTTCGGCGTTTTGCCGTGCCAGCCAGCCTGATCCTCCATAAAGCTGACGCCTTTGCCTTTGACGGTATCCGCGAGGATGACGACTGGTTTCCCGGTGGCGGCCCTGGCCTGCTCCAGTGCGTCTACGACCTGGGTCATGTCGTGGCCGTCGATGCGCATCACATCCCAGCCGAAACTGGCATATTTTGCGCACAGCGGCTCGACCTGCATGACGTCCTTGACCAAGCCATCAATCTGCAGGCGATTGCAGTCGATGATGGCGATGATGTTGTCGAGGTGGTAGTGGCCGGCCTCCATCGCGGCTTCCCATACTTGGCCTTCCTGCTGCTCGCCGTCGCCCATGAGGCAGAAAATCTTATGCTTCCTTCCGTCGAGACGAGCGGCCAGCGCGAGGCCGACGGCGATACTCAATCCCTGTCCCAGGGATCCAGTGGAGGCTTCGACGCCCGGCAACTTGAGCCAGTGCGGATGCCCCTGGAAGGGCGAACTCAGCTTGCGCAGCGTAACCACGTCCTCGATGGGACAAAATCCGGCGAAGGCGAGTCCAAGGTACAAACTGGGAGCCTTGTGTCCGGTGGACCAGATGATGCGGTCGCGCCCGGCCCATTCGGGATTCTGCGGATCATGGTTCGCAATCTTCAGGTAGAGCGCGGCGGTGATGTCCATGATGGAGAGCGTGCCACCGGCGTGCCCCGAACCTGCCGCATGTAATGCGACCAGATCGTAGCCGCGCATCAGGTTGGCCTCGTCTTTCAATTCTTCGATGGAATATTGGCGGAGGACTTTTCCGCTGGTGGAATCGGTGAGGGCCATGGCCTCTCCTTTTTTAGCGCCGGACGGCTTTGCGCCAGATCACGAAGCGCACAGAACGTGCTCCAGTGAGGCTATCCGGGGAGGAAGGCGGGGGCTGTGATGGGAATCACATTGGGGGGTGACGAGAACTGACCGTGTGGCGCGGGCACTCCTGCCTGCGACTGCCGCCAGTTCATTCGAAAGACTAGCTTCCGGCAATGGAGCGTGAGCAGTTGAACTCAAGCATGCCGAAGGGAGGACGCGGTCGCGGACAAAAGTGTCCGCGACCACACGAGTTATTTGAACTTCCAGCGGGTGGATTTGGTTTGGAAGTGTTTCTCCCAGAGGGCGAAGACGACTCGCGGGCGGACTGCGAATACTGGCTCTTTCATGGAGAGGATGTCGTCTTTCATCGAGGACATGTCGAAGTTGTATTTGGGTTTGTACCTGGCCATGAATTTGCGGCGCGCGGCGACGTCGGCGATTTCGGCGATGCCTTCGACGATCACGGCCTCGTTGGCAAGCTCGGTGCAGACTACGCAGTTGGGATTGCTCGCCAGGTTGCGGGCCTTGCGCGACTGGCTGCCGGTGCTGAAGAGCAGGCGTCCGTCTTGCCAGAGGCCCCAGACAACCATTGTGTGCGGAGAGCCGTCGGGCTTAACGGTGGTGATCCAGTAATTGTGCGACTTCTTCAGGCGCTGCTCGGCCCACGACCACGGGAGAAGACCCTTCGTGCCGTCAGGAAAACCATAACCGGGGGCGTGGGGACGGCTGGGTCTGGGAGTTTTGGGATGTCGTCTGATTTTCTTTGCTGGCACGATAACTCCCAGGAATCAACCACAGAGGACACGGAGGTCAGCCTCCGGCCTTCGCTGACTGTCTGCTACAGATTCTTCTTCGTCCACTGGCCGATGCGGTCAAGAGCTTGCTGCAGGTTCTCCAGCGAATTTGCCACGCTGAAGCGCAGGTAGCCTTCGCCGAATTCACCAAAGGCCGTGCCGGAGAGCGCGGCTACCCCAGCCTGCTCCAGCAGCGCATCGGCTAGCGGCTTCGACTTCCATCCTGTCTGCTTGATGTTGGGGAAGACGTAGAACGCGCCTTTGGGCATGCGGCAGGAGAAGCCTTTGATCTTGTTGAGCCCGGCGACGAAGGCGTCGCGGCGGCGCTGGAATTCGTCGCGCATGTGGTCGACGGAACTCTGATCGCCGCGGATGGCTTCGATGCCGGCAACCTGGGTGAAACTTGCCGTGCAGGAGTTGGAGTTGGTCATCAAGCGCGTCATGTGCGCCGCCAGGTCAGGGCGCATCACACCGTAGCCCATGCGCCATCCGGTCATCGCGTACGTTTTCGAGAAGCCGTCGAGCAGGATGGTGCGCTCCTGCATCCCAGGCACCGACATGATCGAGAAATGCTGGCCACCGTCGAACAGCAGGCGGCTATAGATTTCGTCGGAAAGGACCATCACGTTGCGGTCGCCGATTATCTTGGCGATCTGTTCGATGTCGCGGCGCTCGAGAACGCCGCCCGTGGGATTCTGCGGGGAGTTCAGAATAAGCAGCCGAGTGCGATCGTTGATCAGCGAGGCCAGTTCGTCGACGTCGAGGGAGAAGTCTCGTTCTTCGCGTAGTTGGATCGGCACGCCGCGTCCGCCGACGTAGTGGATCATCGACTCGTAGATGGGAAAGCCGGGATTGGGGTAAATGACTTCATCTCCCTCATCAATAAGCGAAAGGATCGTGAAGAAAATAATGGGCTTGCCGCCGGGGACGACCACGACTTCGTCGCTGGTCACCTTCACCCCACGGGTGCGGCTAACATATTCAGCGAGAGCTTGACGGAGATCGGGCAGGCCGGCGGAGGGACCGTAGTGGGTCCAGCCCTTGCGGAGGGCGTCGACTCCGGCGTCGACCACGTTGGCGGGCGTGTCGAAATCCGGTTCGCCGATTTCGAGATGAATAATGCTCTTGCCCTGGCGCTCCAGCGCGCGCGCCTTGTTCAGAACTTCAAAGGCGGTCTCGGTTCCAAGCCGCGACATGCGGCGGGCAAGATGCAATTCGTATTGGATGGTTTGCGCCATGATAAAAACTCCTGAACAAGCCAAACGGCACATTATACGCCCGCAGGCGAGGGCACAAACCACTAAGGACACGAAGGTTCACGAAGGAAGGCTCTGCAAAAACAGGCCGTCATGTTACTTCGTGACCTTGGTGGTTCAGGGTTTCCTTTGCAGGGTCGGACGGGCTACTATTCGTCGGAGTCAATGACACGATCGATAACGAGGTGCCCATGAACTCATATCTCGATGAGCTCTACGCACATCAGGAATGGGCCGACGCTGAACACTGGCGGGCGATTGAGGCGCATCCCGCGGCGCTTGCCGACAAGGCGATCCGCGAGAAACTCCTGCACATCCATCTGGTGCAGCATGGGTTCTTGTGGGTGACGAGTTTGCAGCTGCCAGAGTTTGCCTTCAAGAAGTTGGAAGACTTCCCTTCCATGACCGATCTGAAGACGTACGCACGACAAGGTCTCAATGAGCTCGGCAAGTTATTGAAGAAGACGGATCAGAATCGGATGGAAGAAATCATTGACGTGCCGTGGTTCAAGCCGCCCGCGAAGATCAGCGTGCGTCAGGCTCTGACGCAGGCGGCGATGCACAGTCACTATCATCGCGGGCAGAACGCGACGCGATTGCGGGAATTGGGGGGTGTGCCTCCGATGACGGATTTCATCGTGTGGCTGAAGGACGGGCAACCGGCTGCGAAGTGGAGCTGAACTGAAAAAACGTTAGTACGCGGGCAGTTCAGAATATGGCGAGAGAGACGTAGCAAGCTACGTCTCTACAACGCGGGATTATTCTGAGACGCTGTGCTCTTCGTTTTGCGAGCGCAGGACGCGGTCGACCGAGTACGGCGCGCGCCGGCTGGGCTCGTGGTAGTGGCGGACTTGCATTTCGCCCAACAAGCCAATCGCTAGAAGATTCAGGCCACCGATGAGCAGGCCCAGAGCCGCCATCATCAGCGGGCCATGTTCCGCCATCACCGGGACGTGGCGCAGGAACTTTTCCAGGCCGAGCCAGAGCACGAGCGCGCTGCCCCCGAAGATGCTCATCATGCCGACGCTGCCGAAGAAGTGCAGCGGGCGCGATAAATAGCGCAGCAGGAAGCGAATTGTCAGCAGGTCAAAAAAGACGCGGAAGGTGCGGGTGATGCCGTAGTGCGAAACGCCACGCTCGCGGTTGACGTTCCGGATGGCAACTTCGCAGATCGTCGCGCCATGCCACGAGGCCAGCGCTGGAATGAAGCGGTGCAGTTCGCCGTAGAGCGGCACCTGCTCGAGAATGTCGCGGCGATAGGCTTTGAACGTAGTGCCGAAGTCGTGGATGTCGACGCCACTAATCTTGGCCATCATCCAGTTGGCGATACGCGAGGGAATGCGGCGCATCCAGAAATTGTCGACGCGGACCTTGCGCCATCCGCTGACAATGTCGTACCCCTCGGCAATCTTTTCCAGGAACAACGGGATGTCGTTGGGATCATGCTGCAGATCGCCGTCCATGGCGATGATGTACTCGCCGCGGGCATGGTCGAACCCGGCGGCGAGACCCGCGGTCTGGCCGAAGTTGCGGCGCAGCTTGACCACGGTCACACGGCTGTCGACGGCTGCGATTTCGCGCAGCATGGCGAAGGTGTGGTCCGCGGAGCCATCGTCCACGAGCACGATTTCGAAGGTTTCTCCGTGAGTCTCCATCACCGCTTTCAGGCGGTCGTAGAGGTCGGTGACGTTCTCTTGCTCGTTATGCAGCGGGACGACAATGGAATACTTGGGCACAGTCTTTCAATTATAGACGAAAAGTAGGTCCCAGTTCCGGGTTCGCAGTTCTCAGTTGGGTACCTTTGGGTTGGGGTTAGGATCGGCGCGGGTACACCAACCGCACACGGGAACAATCCAGAGTCTCGATGTTGTGATGACAGTCACGGAGGACACGGGACAGTTCCGCCTAGGATGGGGTGGAGCGGTCCAGGACTACGGCGAGCAAGGGCGGTAATCGACGAGGCATATGCCAAAGAAAGTTCGGGTGGGGATTCTCGGGTACGGGCGGATGGGGCGCGAATTTGTGGCCGCGATGCAAGATAGCGAGCTTTGGGATGTGGCCGCGGTGTATGACATCTGCGGGCAAGCGCGCCAGTTGGCCCGGCAACAAGTGCCGAACGCGGTAATCTACGACGATCCGGAGGCCATTTTTGGCGACCGGTCAATCGATGCGGTGGGATTGTTTACCCTCGCGGATGCGCGGCCGCAGCAGATCCGGCAGGCGCTAGCGAACCGGAAGCATGTGCTAGCGGAAAAACCGATCGGGCCCGACGTCGCCACGGAATGGCAACTGGTACGCGAGATCGAAGCCAGCGACCGACTGGTGGCGGTGAATCTGTTCAATCGGAATGCCTGGTATCACAAGGAAATTCAGCGTTTCATCGCCGAGGGTGAGATTGGCGACCTGGCGGTGATCCGGGTCTGCCACATGACGCCGGGGCACATGCCGCTGGAAGGACACGGTCCAGAAGGGCCGCCGTTCCATGACTGCGGCATGCACTATGTCGACGTGGCGCGCTGGTACGCTCAGAGCGAATACAAAACCTGGCATGCCCAGGGTATACGCGTGTGGGGTTACAAAGATCCGTGGTGGGTGCAGGCCCACGGCACCTTCGCCAACGGCGTGGTATTCGACATCACGCAGGGATTCATCTACGGGCATCTGGCGAAGGAACAGCCGCACAATTGCTACGTGGATGCGATCGGCACGAAAGGCGTCGCACGCATGCGGCATGATTTCGCGGAGGCGACGGTGGAACTGTACGGCGTCCACCGCACGCTTTGCAAGACGGCGGCGTTCAACGACAAGAAACTGGATGTGATGGTCGACGTTGTCGCGCGATCCATCGTGGCAGGAACGAACCTGGGGTTCCCGCAGGCGCGGGACAGCGTCATCGCGTCGGAAGTGAGTTGGGCAATCCTGAACGATGCCACCGCCAACGTTCCGCCAGTGCGGGGCGCTCCAGAAGAAATGCAGCAGATTCTGGAACACCGCCGCAGTCTGGTGAACGGGTTTGGGCTTCCCGTCAGGAAACAGGACCTGCCGGAGAAGCAACTGGTGGAGGAGTGAGGAGGCGAGTCGAGGCCGGTTGCGAAGGTCAAAAAACCCGCCTCTTCGGCTTCGTTCAGGGCAGGCTCTGTCGCCTAGGGCGCGACACCCGAGTTCGATTTCAGCCTTGGTCTTTGAGCTTCAGCTTCGACTTGTTTTCTTCCATGAAGGATTTGATCTCGTTGGCGGCGCCGAGAAGGCGGTTCCATTGTTCGTAGTAGAGAGTGACGGGGAACCGGCCGAGGCCGTAGACGCTGACTCCGCCTTTTTCTCCGACCTTGAAAATGAGATCTCCGCTGCGTTTCTTGGTTTCGACTTCCTTTTCGAGCTGAGACAGCTTGGCTTTGAGTTCTTCGTAGGTGGGTTCTGACATGCTTCCCTCGCGTTTTCGTATGAGTGCGGTTTCGGCGCTATTGGACCGCGGTCGTCGTGAACGTCCATTCCTATAGTAACTTGCCGGACGTTGCCTGCGCCGGATAACCGTTATATGCTTTTATGAGTCTAATCCCGAAGCAGGAAAGCTTCGTCTGGGGATGTTGATGCATTTGTGGGGAAGCATGTGGAAAAGATGGTCGGCTTGGCTGTGCCTGTCCTTAATGTTGTGGACGGTGGCAGCGGAGTCTACCCATAATCACCCCACCCGGACCGAATCAGCCTCCTGCTCGATATGCGTGGTGACGCACAGCGCCAGTCCAACCGTAAGTTCCGTCCAGACCGGTCCAGTATTTGCCGCGATCGGTTTGCTGCGGGAAGAAGATGTTGTTGCGAAGACCCGGTTCGATTTCTTCGACCGGGGCATTCGCGGTCCTCCTGTCCTGTAGGGATCCCCAAAAATTGATAGTTTCGGATGGGCATTAGAACGCTCAGGCCGGGCCTATTCCCTATTGATCTTCTCTTCCTTATCAGGAGGGCTTTATGCCTATTCTTTATCAGTGGCGCGCGGGCGCCATCCTCGCTGTTATTTTTATAACTACCGCAGTCTGGACCCAGTCGACGGGAAATTCCGGTTCGATCAGTGGCAGCGTGGTGGACCCTACTGGCGCGGTAGTAGCCAAGGCGACCGTGGAAATCCGCAACCCCGTGAGCGGCTTTGACCGCAGTACGACTACGGACGTGTCGGGGAAATTCCTGTTTACCAACGTCCCCTTCAACAATTACCACTTAGCGGTGACGGCGGAGGGCTTCTCCGCTTACGTGCAGGATGTGGAGCCGCGTTCCGCTGTGCCGGTCAATGTCGCGATCAAACTGCAAGTCGCGAGTTCGACCACACAAGTAACGGTGGAGGCGGAAGGGGGAGACCTGGTTGAGAACGACTCAACGTCGCACACCGACGTGGACAAGAGTCTGTTCGACCGGCTTCCTTTGGAAAGCGCGTCTTCGTCGCTGAGTTCGCTGGTCACCCTGGCGACTCCGGGAGTAGCGGCGGATTCGAATGGTTTGTTCCACGGCCTGGGGGACCATGCGGAAAATTCATTCTCTGTCGACGATCAGCCGATTACCGACCAGCAGAGCAAAGTATTTTCCAACCAGGTTCCCTTGGACTCCGTGCAGTCTCTGGAAGTGATCGCGGGCGCGCCACCGGCCGAATACGGTGGCAAGACCAGCTTGATCATCAACGTCACAACCCGCTCAGGCCAGGGGATGACAACGCCTCATGGAGCTCTTACTGCCTCCTATGGCAGCTTTGGAACATCCAATATCGGATTCAATCTCGGTTATGGCGGCCAGAAGTGGGGGAACTTTATTTCGGCGAACGGGCTGAACAGCGGGCGATTTCTCGATCCTCCGGAATTTGCAGTCATGCACGACAAGGGCAACGAAGAGAATTTGTTCGATCGCGTGGACTACCAGCTCTCGACTGCGGACTCGTTTCATCTCAATTTCGGTTACTCCCGGTCGTGGTTTGAGAACCCCAACTCGTTCGATCAACAGTTTCACGACGTCAATAGGACTCAACTCACGGATCCGGTGACCGGGGATCCTCTGGGAGCGACGGATCAGGTTTCGCAGATCAAGACCTTCAACATTGCACCGACCTGGACGCGTCTGCTCAGTTCGACCTCTGTGTTTACGCTCGGAGCCTTCGTGCGGCGCGACCAGTACAACTACTATCCAAGTGGGAATGCGTTTAACGATTTCTCTCCCGACTTGCAAGGCGAGACTGTTTCGCAGAATCGTCAGCTCACGAATGCAGGCCTGCGGACCAATGTGTCGTACGTGAAAGGAATTCATAATTTGAAGGTGGGAGCCACGTACGAGCAGACGTTTCTGAATGAAGCAGACGGCATCGGCATCGTGGATCCAGGTTTAGTGGCGGGAATCACTCCGTCGTGTCTGACCGTGACGAGGCAACCCATTCCGGGGACGCCTTGCGCGGTTCTGGCGCCGCACGACTTGACCGGCGGCGGCGGCCTCTACGCCAGTGGAGGCCTGTTTTCGTTCAATGGTCACACGGACGTGAAGGAACTGGCGCTGTATGCGCAGGATTCGATCACAATTAAGAACTGGTCGTTTAACCTGGGATTACGAGGCGATTTCTACAACGCGCTCTCGACGGCACGGCAAGCGGAACCCCGGGTGGGAGTCGCGTACAACATCAAGAAGACGAACACCGTGTTGCGCGTGTCGTATGCGCGGACGCTGGAGAGTCCATTCAACGAAAACCTCGTGATTGCCAGTACCGGTTGTAGCATTCCATTTCTAGCGGTGCTGGTGCCGCCGCCGGGCGTTCCCTGTGTCACGGGGCCGATCACTCCGGGCTTTCGCAACGAATTTCACGCTGGCTTACAGCAGGCGTTCGGACGCTACCTGGTGATCAGCGGCGATTACATCTGGAAGTACACCCATAACGGCTACGACTTCGGGACCGTGGGCAGCACTCCGATTACGTTTCCGATTGAATGGCACAACGCGAAGATTCCGGGATTTGCGTTGCGGGTGAGCGTGCCGAACTATCGCGGGTTCTCGGCGCAGGTGGTGATGTCGAGCGTGGCTGCGCGGTTCTTCCTGCCGCAGGTCGCGGGGTTGCCGATTATTCCTCCTGCAACGGGGGTGTTCCGCATCGATCATGACGAAGTGTTTAACCAAACGACGCACCTGCAGTACCAGCCGTGGAAAAGCGGGCCGTGGTTCGGATTCAATTGGCGCTATGACAGTGGGCTGGTGGCGGGGGCCACACCTTGCTTCAATCCGCTGACGGCAACGTGTGCGGGTTCGTCGACGATGCTGGGTGGCCAACCCGCGATCAACTTGATTAATACAATCTCGGGCGCGCCCCTGACTGCCGATCAGGAATTTCAGGCTGGATTCACTTGCAACGGCCTGCGGGCCACTCCGACGCAGGCTCTCCCGAGTCCGTGCCTAGCTTCGCAGTTTGGGTCGTCGTTGATTCGAGTGCCTGCACCCAACACTGAAAATGACGACCACAACCCGCAGCGCATCGCCCCGAGGAGTCTTTTTGATCTTTCCTTGGGGCATGACAATCTCTTTCACGGCGACAAGTACAAGTGGAGTGCGCAGCTGACCGTCATCAACCTGACGAACAAGTACGCGCTCTACAACTTTCTTTCCACGTTCAGCGGAACGCATTACGTGACGCCGCGAACGCTGACCGCGGAATTGGGATTCCACTTCTAGCGCTGGCTGCAAACGAACTAAAAGGCGGCTCGGTGCGAGCCGCCATTTTTTGCCACTACTCGTTGGAGCTTTGTAAACGAATGTAAAAGAACACCGAGCCGGGGAAAGGATCACTCGGATTGGTACAATAAAAGAAATCTCCATTCCACAACCTTGCATCTACTGGCATTTGAGGGAAATCATTGTTGATTAAGTTCGCCGCAAGACTCACGGTGTGCATTGCGCTCACCATCCTTTGCCCATCGCTGAGCGCCGCCCAGCAGACGACGCCACCATCGAACCCGAATTCACCGGCCCAAACACAGAGTCAAGCGCCGGCGCCGGCTCAGACTCCGGCTTCGGCTTCGGGCCAGCCGTCCTCCACCAACAAGGACAAGAAAGACCCCGCCGCAGGCGGCAAGGACTCGGGCACTTCGAACGACCGCCTGTTCTATACCTTGCCCAATTTCTTGAGCCTGGAAAATGGTGGGAAAGTTCCGCCGCTGACGGCCAAGCAGAAATTTGCCGTGGTGGCGCGGGGTACTTTCGACCCGGTGCAAGTTCCCTGGTGGGGGCTCCTGTCGGCAATCAATCAGGCGGACAACGCCGAACCCGCCTACGGCCAGGGTTGGGCGGCCTATGGCAAGCGATATGCGACAACCGCGTCGGACGGCATCATCGAAAACTTTATGACCGCAGCGGTCTTCCCTTCGCTGCTGCATCAGGATCCGCGCTTCTTCCAGTCCAGCAAAGGCGGTTTTGGGCGCCGGACCGGTTATGCGGTCAGCCGGATCTTTGTGACCCGGACCGACTCCGGGCATTCGCAATTCAATTACTCTGAAATTATTGGCGCCGCGATGGCGGCCGCCATCTCCACTTACAGTTACCATCCGCGGAGCACGTACGTGAGCACACCGACAAACCCGCACCTGTTTATTCCTTCTGATCGAACGTTACTCAATACCGCCAATGTGTGGGGTACGCAGGTCGGCCTCGACACGGCGACGATCGTCATCAAGGAATTCTGGCCCGATATCCACCGCAAGCTGTCGCATAAGCACAAAAGCGACGCTGTGAGCGTGCCGCCCGCCCCGGCTCCGTAGCAGCTTCACCAGAAGCCCCAAACGAACCCGATCACGCTTCTGTGATTTCAATCACAGCGTGGGCGGCGGCGTCTCCCTAATATCTCCCCAGTTGTCGAGCTGTGCCGAAGCCCCAGCTCGGCCTTGGACTGCCCGATGGGGAGATGCTCATGAAATGGATGCTGGTGATGGTTGCTACCGCTGTGCTTGCGGTCGGGCTGTATGCCAGCGGCCCGCAATCCTCTGTCAGCGCAATCGTCGTGGACTATCCGTCGGAAGGATCGCTGTTTCCACCTGACATTATTGCGCCCACGTTCCAATGGCGCGATGCGGGAGCGGCGGCGACGGCGTGGCGGATTGACGTTACGTTCACCGACCGTATGCATCCTCTTCAGCTGTGGTCGCAGGGCGAGAAGATGAAGCTGGGGGAACTGGACACGAGCCTGGTCGGCTACGTGCCGCCGACTCTGACACCCGAGCAGGAAGCCGCTCACATCTGGAAGCCGGACCCGAAGACCTGGGCCGAAATCAAGAAACACTCAGTCAAAGGCCCCGCCACCATAAACTTTACCGGATTTCGCAGCGAGAACGCGGGCGAACCGGTTTCGCAGGGCCAAGTGCGAATCCAAACTTCGACCGATCCGGTGGGCGCGCCTATCTTCTATCGCGACGTTCCTCTCATTCCAACACCGCCGGAGCAGGGCGAGCGCGGAGTCATCAAGCCGCTGCCGGATTCTGTTCTACCTAAGATCAAGTGGCGGCTGCGTTATATTTCCGGCACCGAGAACAAGGTGGTGATGGAGGGGCTGCCAACGTGCGCGAACTGCCATTCGATTGCGCGCGATGGCAAGACGCTGGGCATCGACGTGGACGGGCCGCAGAACGACAAGGGGCTGTACGGGCTGATTCCGATCCACAAAGTGAGTTCGATCAGCAACGACTACATCATTCACTGGAGTGCATTCAGCGACAAGCTCGCGCAGAAGCGCTTCGGTTTCATGTCGCAGGTTTCGCCGGACGGCAAGTACGTCATCACGTCGATCGACGTGCCGGGCGGACACGGGACGCGGGTGGTCGACCGGCTCTACAACGGATTCTTTACGGACTACGGATTCGGGCAGGTGTTCTTTCCCACGCGGGGCGTGCTGGCCTGGTACAGCAAGGAGACCGGCAAGTTACATGTCCTGCCGGGAGCGGATGATCCGAACTTTGTGCAGACCAGCGCGTTTTGGAGTCCCGACGGCAAGTATCTGGTGTACTCGCACGCCGTGGCAAAGGATCCGTATGAGACGGGGCATCCGCGGGCGCTGTATGCCAACGATCCCAACGAAACGCAGATGCAGTACGACCTGTATAAGATCCCGTTCAACGACGGCAAGGGCGGCAAGGCCGAGAGGCTGATCGGCGGCTCGGAAAATGGGATGAGCAACAATTTTCCGAAGGTGTCCCCCGACGGCAAGTGGATTGTGTTTGTGCGCAATAAGAATGGGCTGCTGATGCGGCCCGACAGCCATTTGTATATCGTGCCGTTTGCGGGAGGAAAAGAGCGGCTGCTCAACTGCAATCTGAAGACGATGAACTCGTGGCACAGTTGGTCGCCGAACGGGCGCTGGCTGGTGTTCTCGTCGAAGACTCCGTCGCTTTATACGCAGATGTATCTCACCCACATTGATGAGGATGGGAACGACACGCCGGCCGTTCTGATTGAGCACGCGACAGAGTCAAACCGTGCGGTGAACATTCCTGAGTTTATGAACATCGCGCCGGGCGGCCTGGAGAAGATCGACGCGCCCGCGACGGAGTTCTACCGGCTGTTCGACGTCGCGGTGCAGTTGGCGGACAAGAAACAGTATGACGCCGCGGTGCCTGCGTGGAAGCAGGCTCTGGCGCTGGCGCCGGAAGATCCGCGGGGTCACAACAACCTGGGCGTGGCACTGGTGGCGACGGGAAAATTGGACGAAGCCATTGTGGAGTACAAGAAGTCGCTGGAGCTGAATCCTTCGAGTTCGCAGACGCACAATAATCTGGGAAGCGCGCTGGCGGAAGCGGGACGGGTGGACGAAGCGCTGCCGGAATTCCAGAAAGCAGTGGAATTGAATCCGGACAACGGCGCGGCACGCGTCAATTTAGGAAATGCTCTGGCCGCTAAGGGTGGGCATCTGGACGAAGCTATTCAACAACTGAACAAAGGAATCGAACTGCAGCCAGAATCGGCGAGTGCGCAGAACGGGCTGGGGGTCGCGCTGGCGCGGGCGGGCAGGCTGGACGATGCCGTGCTGCACATGGAGAAAGCCGTTTCTCTCGCGCCGCAAGCGGCCGACTATCGCTATAACTTCGGGCGCGTGCTGGCGGCGAAGGGAGATCTTCCTGCAGCGGTAGTGCAGTTCGAAGAGGCGGCGAAACTTTCTTCGATGCAAGAGCCGGCGATTCTCGAAATGCTGGCGGCCACGTACTCCGACACCGGTCGTTATTCGGAAGCCGTGAGCACGGCGCGGCGCGCGCTGGAGTTGGCGATCCGGCAGCAGAACGACGGGCTGGCGGCGCGGCTGAAGGCGAGTCTGGCGCGGTACGAGGGGCTGGCGCGCAGTGGGACGGGGCCGACGGCAACACCGTAGTATTCAGACGATCGGGTCGAAGAATGCGCGAGGGTGCCGTTCCTACTGAACTCGGTTCCTTCCTGACATACCTTCCCGGCACTTCCGTGCCGGGCTTTCGCATACCGCCGCTACGCGGCTAGGCTTCGGACTTCTGAATCTCCCTGCTCCGCGCGAACCTTCCGTCTCGCGCATTCAACTACATCATCCGCTTCGGCTCGAAGGGACGGTCCACCACCAGTTCGGGATGCAGGCGGCGGAAGGTTTCGGCCACGTGGCAATTCCAGCAAATCGGTTGGTATCTGGAGAAAACATCGGGGAGTTGTTCGGGGCGGAACTCGCGCCACTCGGTGGTCTTGAAATCCGGGCCTAGCAACGCGGGTGCGTGATCGAGATGATGGAGCTCGCCGATCGGCTTGTGGCAGAATGCGCAGCTCTTCCCTTCGTACCATTGCGCGACGATGTTCCAGACCAGGCAGTTGGCGGGACCGACCTCGATCTGGCTCAGGCATTCCTGGCCGCAATCCTGACGCTCGGGCCAGCGCGAACATTCTTTCAGGCGCAACGTGGGCTCGGAGAGGAAAGCGCCAATGGCAGCTTCTCCGGCAGCCACGTCAACGGCGGCGGCCTTCTGGGTTTCAGGGCAAGTAATCAGGTGCTTTCCACGGTAGCCGAAGAACGCGCGAATTCCGGGGATGGCTCGGAATACGAACAGGCCGGCCGCCAGCACAACGACAACTAAGGTAACGAACAGTGTGACCGTCATCGAGCACCTCCCGGAAAGCAACCGTCAGCGATCGGCTTTCAGTCAGCCGCACAGGCCTGACGCGACCGGAGTCGGGGCATTTACAGGATGAGCGCCCAAGGGCGATTCAGCGGTGTCTTGCGTCACCGGAAAATGTGATCATGATCACAACGCACGCAACAATCGAGTCGGAGTCGCGGAACGGCTGTCGGACACTGGGACTTGGGATGCTTCGAATCCTTATACAGCCGGGCGGATGTTCTCTTTCACGCGGTGGATGACCGTGGCGGGCAACCGCAGCACGCGCGCCTGCAGTGTTCGCTTGGAGCGCACTTGAATCGCAATCCCACCGTCGCTGGGGAACGGGTCGGACAACACATCGAATTCTTCACCGTAAATCCTGATACTTTGCGACACGGCGTACCCGAACTGACGGATGCGTGCACAGACCTCGGTGCTCGGGATAATGCCCTGGCTGGTGGTCACTTGATCCTCGTTTCCGGCAGAGAAAGAAAATCTCCCGCTGCCGTACAGGTCTATTTCACGCCCTTTCTCGGAACTCCGCCGTGACCCCGGTCACCGCCGAAGGCTAAGACGTTAACCTGTTCAATGGCAATGACATAGCGTTCTCTACTGCCCGTCGATTGTCATAATTCAGTAGGGATTTGCACCGGACGGGACGGCCGCGGCTTCTTTACCAGATTCCTGGCAGCAGTCGATAGCGCGTGACCGCAGCGTATTGCTGATAACCGGGAAGTTCCCGGCGGAGCGTGCGATCTTCCCGGGAAGTGCGCCAGCTCAGCAGAACCATGAGGAGCGCCCCCAACGCCACGGCCCAGACGGATCCCCAAATCAATCCCGTGGAGAGGTACATGAGGATGACACCTACATACATCGGGTGGCGAACGTATTGATACGGGCCGGAGGTGACCACGGTGTGTCCGCGATCGGTCTGAATGCGAACGGTCGACTCGGCGAATGGGTTGACCACCATGACCCACGTAATGAGCGTCATGGCCACAGCAAATAAGGCTGAGCCCACGTAGACAAAGGCAAACGGCATTGCGGTCCAGCGGAATCGCACGGCATCCAGTCCGCCGACCACTGGCTGAACAGAAACAAGCGGCAAATAGGTCGCGATAAAAATCTTGTCAAAGGTCTTGGTGTCTTTGCGTTGCCATTTGGCGCGCGCCTTCATCACTGACGGGTTGAAGTGTTGGACAATCGAATAAACCGCGGTCATCGCTATTACGAATAGGGCGACGGAGATCCAGCCGCGAATCCAGTTGAGGCGTCCGGCAGCGAGGAAGAGGGAGCCGATCCACCATGCGAAGGTCGCGAGGACCGGGATCAATTTCTTGGCAAAGCGTGATTCGGGTGCAGGCGCCGTTGCCTCCATAGGGACGGCCGAGGAATCTAACACGATCTCCTCCCGCATGACGCGGGCCAGTAAAACGAGGCGCACGGACCGCGCACCCTCTCAGTGGGCGACGTGCGACGAACGCAGCTGCATCTTCACCGCGACCGACAGGCGGCGGATGCCTTCACGGATGACCTCAGGCTGACAGTACGAAAAGTTCAGGCGCATGTGGCGGCCGCCCTCGTGCCCGTTGTTGGCGTAGAAGGGACCGCCTGGAACGAACGCGACATCCTCGGCTAGGGCAGCGGTCAGGAGCGTTTGCGAATCGTTACCGTCCGGCATCGTCACCCAAAGGAAGAGGCCGCCCTGCGGATGAGTCCACGTCACTTCTGGGGGGAAGTATTCATGCAAAGCGTTGAGCATGGCGTCGCGGCGCTCACGATAGACCTGGCGGATCAGTTTGACGTGCTGGTCGAGGAATCCGTCGCGGGCGACCTCATACGCGACATACTGGTTGAAGGTGGAGGTGTGCAGGTCGGCGGCCTGCTTCAGTTGCACCAGTTTGCTGATCACATCTTCGGGAGCGACGATCCACGCCAAACGGATTCCCGGGGCCAGCGTCTTCGAGAAGGTGCTCAGGTAGATGACGTTGCCGAGAGTGAAGCCGTTGTCCCGGCGCAGGTTCTCGCGGTCGAGCACCACGAGCGGCGAGATGTGCTGGCCTTCGTAGCGCAGCTGGCCATAGGGATCGTCTTCGATAATGGGGATGCCGTACTTGTCGGCAAGCAGAATGAGTTGGTGGCGGCGACCTTCAGACAGCGTGACTCCCGCGGGGTTCTGGAAGTTCGGGAGCACATACATGAACTTAGGACCGGCGCGTAAGCTGGGATCGAGTTGCTCTGTGAGCAGGCCGTCATCGTCAACCGGGACGGGAACATATTGCGCGCCGTAGACGTTGAACGCCTGCAGGGCGCCAAGGTAGGTGGGGGCTTCGACCAGGACGCGGTCGCCGCGGTTGATGAGCAATTTGCCGATCAGATCGAGAGCCTGTTGCGATCCGGAAGTGATGAGGACGTTCTCAGCGCTGGCGACGATGCCATAGCGTGCCAGGTTGTGCGCGATCATCTCCCGCAAGGGTTGGTAGCCCTCAGTGGCGGAATATTGCAGGGCCTCGGCGCCGTGCTCGGTGAGGACTTTGTGGCACGCTTCCTCGAAGCGCTTGACCGGGAAGACGTCGGGGGCAGGCAGGCCGCCGCCGAACGAGATGATTTCGGGCTTTTGCGTGACTTTAAGAAGTTCGCGGATGGCGGAGCTCTTGACTCCGAGCGTACGTTGCGCGTACCGCGACTTCCAGAGCGTGGACATGCGCGAATGCCTCCAAAACCCAGGTTTCAAAGTTTCAAGGTTTCGAAGGTTTCAAAGACAAAACCCGATGCACTTTGAAACGTTGAAACCTTGCACTTCCTAGTCTTCGCCAACCAACTCTGGCTCTACTGACACGTGAACATGTGGGTGCGCGTAGGTGTCATTTTCCTGGGCATCGACTACCGCGATCGCCGCCACATTGACCACGACTTCGACCGTTGCGGAACGTTGCAGCACGTGGACTGGGCGGCTCATGCCCATCAGAATCGGGCCGATCAGTTCGCCTCCGCCGATCTTCGCCACCAGCTTCGTCGCAATATTGGCGGACGCGAGGTCGGGGAAAATGAGCACGTTGGCGCCGCCCTTCAGGGAACTGAAGGGATATTGTTCTTCGATGATCTCGGGAGAGAGGGCCTCGTCGGCCATGATTTCTCCGTCGACGATCAGCGTGGGGTCGGCAAATTTAATCAGTTCCACGGCCTTGCGCACCTTGGTGCAAATGGGGTGATCGACGCCGCCGAAACTGGAGAACGAAAGCATGGCAACGCGCGGGATGAGGTCGAAGCGGCGCGCCATGTGGGCCGTGCAGAGCGCGATCTCAACCAGGTCTTCGGCTGTTGGCTCGATGTTCACGCTGGCATCGGCGAGGAAGAAGACTTCTCCCTTGCGGGTGATGACGGCGTAGCAGCCGGATACGCGGTGCAGGCCCTCGCGCATGCGAACGATCTGCAGCGCGGGACGAATGGTGTCGGGGAAATGCTGGGTCACGCCCGAGACGAGCGCGTCGGCATCGCCCATGCGGACCATCATTGAGCCGAAGACGTTGCGGTTATTGATCAGCGTCTGGGCTTCTTGCAGCGTGACGCCACGCCGCTGACGGAGACGGAACAGCTCGAGAATATAGTTTTCACGATGATCCGACGTGGCCGGATCGACAATCTTCATGCCTTCCAGATCCACGCCAAGTTCCTGCGCCCGGCTCTCAATCTTGGCGGGCTCGCCGAGAAGAATCGGATGTCCGATTTTCTCTTCGACCAGCACACGGCAGGCGCGCAGGATCTTTTCGTTGTCGCCCTCAGGAAAGACCACCTGCTTCGGATTAGCCTGCGCCTTGTGAATCATGGTGCGCGAGACCTCGTAGGCCTTGCCTAACCTGCGTTCGAGTTGCGCGCGATAGGTTTTGAGATCGACGGGTACCTGCGCGACGCCGCTGCGCATGGCGGCTTCGGCCACAGCGGAGGCTTCCCACATCAGCACGCGCGGATCGAAAGGCTTCGGGATGAGATACTCACGGCCAAACTGCAGACGGGCCACACCGTAGGCGCGACACACGGAATCAGGGACGTCTTCCTTGGCAAGATCAGCCAGAGCATGTGTCGCAGCCAGCTTCATCTCTTCGTTAATGGCGGTGGCACGCACGTCGAGCGCTCCGCGGAAAATAAACGGGAATCCGAGAACGTTGTTGACCTGGTTCGGATAGTCGGAGCGTCCGGTGGCGATGATGACGTCGGGGCGGGCGGCCTTGGCTTCTTCGTAGGTAATTTCCGGATCGGGATTCGCCATAGCGAAAACGATCGGGTCGGGGGCCATGGAGCGGACCATATCCTGGTCGAGGGCGCCTTTGACCGAGAGCCCCGCGAAAACATCCGCGCCAACCAGCGCTTCGGCCAGGGTGCGCAGCGGCGTGTCTTGCACGAAGCGGTCTTTATATTTGTTCATGCCACTTTTGCGGCCTTTGTAGACGACGCCCTTGGTGTCGCAGAGGATGATGTTCTCGCGCTTCACGCCCAGTCGCACATAGTGCTCGGCGCAGGCGATTCCGGCCGCTCCGGCGCCGTTGAAGACCACGCGCACTTTGCTTATGTCTTTACCCACCACTTCGAGAGCATTCAGCAGGGCCGCGCCAGAAATTATCGCGGTCCCGTGCTGGTCGTCATGGAAGACTGGGATCTTCATCGTCTTGCGCAGTTCTTCTTCGATTTGGAAGCAGTCGGGGGCTTTGATGTCTTCGAGGTTGATGCCGCCGAACGTGGGTTCGAGCAACTGGCAGAGCTTGATAATCTCTTCGGGATTTTTGCTGTTCACTTCGATGTCGAAGACGTCGACATCGGCAAAGCGTTTGAACAGGACCGCTTTGCCTTCCATGACGGGCTTTCCGGCGAGAGCTCCAATGTCGCCGAGGCCGAGCACGGCGGTGCCGTTGCTCAGGACTGCGACCAGATTGCCACGGCCTGTGTACTTGAAGGCATCCTGGGGATTCTTCTGAATTTCGAGACAGGGCTCGGCGACGCCGGGTGTATAGGCCAAGCTGAGATCGCGCTGCGTGCGGCAGGGCTTGGTCGGCGTGACTTCAATTTTTCCCGGGCGCTCGCCATTGTGATAATCCAGTGCCTGTTGCTTGCTGATTAACATGATTCCTCCGTGCGGTTCGCGGGCGCGAACTGCTGCCATCCGTGGCTACCCACACTCTTGGGTATATGCCCGGGGTTGTTAATGGGCTGTGATTGAGATCACATTTCGTGGTGACCGTAGAGTTGTCGCCGGGACCACCATTCCGGCCTGTTTCAGGTTGAGTTGCGGAGACTTTTGCCCGCAACCCGGGCACCGGGCACCAGGCCAGCGACATGGGCGCTATTCTTTCGGGCTTCTCTTCCACATGGGCACGCAGGGATTCCAGCTGTGCACGTCTTTCTGGAAGTCGCGGCCTGACTGGGTGGCGCCGACGCTGGCGAGATCCTCCACCGGAGACTTGAGAAGTTCGGCAATATAGAGTTCGACCTGTTCACGCAGGCGAGGATTCTTCAAGGCCTCGCGCAGTTCGGTCTTTTCAATGTGGGTGAATCCGCCACACAGCGGACATTTCACAACGTCGTCGTTCACCATTGCTGGCCTCGCGATCGGGGAATGTCGCGGGCGTGCCGCTCTGCACCGTCCCCGCTGCTCCATTAAAGGATAGGGATGGTTCGGGGGCAGTGACAATGGTCGCGACGGTCGGTGATGGGAATCACATCATGATTTCACCACAGAGGCCGCAACGTCGAAGGATTCTACCGTCAAGCTCCCTCGCGCAGCCCCTGTGGTTGAGGTTGACTCAATCACTTCAAAGACACACTGAACACCGTGCCATCGCTGACGGTTCCCCCGTTGAAGGCGACGCCGTAAAGCTCCCCGGTGGCACCTTGCACCAATCCCGCATAGGGATATTGTCCGTCGGTGCAGTTGGTTTGAGTGCAGAAGTTGTAGAGCGTGGTTAACTTGCCGTTTGGCGTGATTTTGAAGACTGTGCCTGAGGAGTTGCCGGTGTTGCTGTAGGCTCCGCCTTGCGGCGTTGTCCCATAGAGATTCCCGTCCGAAGCTTGTGTGAGCGCGGAGTACGGGGTTACACCCTCAGTAACGCCGTTGGCGCCGAACCGGTGGAGGGTCGTGACTTTTCCCGCTGTGGTGATGCCGAAGACGGTGCCCCAGCCGTTGTACCCGCCGTACCGCGTCACGCCATAAAAATTCCCGTTCCGAGCCTGGATCAGCCCGGCGAACAGATATCCCCCTTCAGGGCAGGTCGCTTCGTGGCAGAAGCTGTAGAGCGTTGTGAGCTTGCCTGCTGGAGTCATCTCGAAGATTGTGCCGCCACTGTGATCCTGTCCGGTCCCGCCATCGTACGTCGTCCCGTAGAAGTGCCCATTGGAAGCCAGCACCAGAGCTCCCATGGGGGCATCTCCGTCAAGGCAGTAGCCGCCGCTGTTCGTGAAATTGCAAAAGGCGTACAGAGTCGTCAGCTTGCCGGCTGGACTAATTTTGAACACGGTCCCGAAGCCTCCGCAGAAGCAATTGTTGTCCGCGGCATTCCCCCCGCCATTCCCGGTCGTGCCATAAAAGTTGCCATCGGGTCCTAGAATCAGCGCTGCCGATGGGCTGGAACCGTCATTGCAGACGAAACCGCTCGCCAGGGAACAAAAACTGTACAGCGTCGTCAATTGACCCTGTGGCGTGATTTTGAAAACCGTGCCGCAGCCCGTGTTAGAGGTGCCGCTGATGCAATTGGTGCCACCGATGAAGGTTGTGCCGTAGAAGTTTCCGTCCTTGCCCAGCAGAAGGCTCGCCTGCGGGTTCGCGCCATCGGTACAGTTGGTTAGTGAGCAAAAACTGTAAAGCGTCGTCAGTGTGCCCTCGGGAGTAACTTTGAAGACGGTGCCAAAGTTGCCGTTGGCTCCGCCGGACGAGGTTGTCCCATAGAAATTGCCGTCGCTGCCCTTCACCAGAGTAGCGGCTGGAGCCTTTCCGTCGGTGCCGTTGAAACTGTCCAGGGTTGTGAGGGTCTGCGCTGGGGAACTGATCGTGTTTGCAGCGCAGAAAATAACCAGGATGAATATCAGTCTTTCCAATTTGAGATTACCCACTGTAGTCTCCTTTTCCGGCTTGCTGCCGGAGCGAAAAGTTTGTGCCCATCGTCGCGGGAATGGGCCGATCGTGCGAGCTTGCGAGAGAGCGACACGCACGTAGTGGAAGCGGAAGCCCGATTGCGTGCCCAGAAGGTGGGGGAATCCGTAGGCCGGTCAGCAAGTAAGGGGATTTTCCTCGCGGCGAAGTTGGGCGTCAAGATGAAACATCTTGCATACAGCGAAACGGTGGGCATCGCCTCCGCTGCGACTCGGTGAAAGGTGTGCGGGCGGGACGCCCTCACGACAGCCGGCGGGACGCCGGCGCTTCTAGCGCTGTCAGTGATTCGACGCACTCGATTCCGTGATTGGGATTGACCTACCCCAAGAGTAATCCCGGCAACGTTTACGCCGCTTCCCTTTCCCTGCTAACATCATTGGTTTACAACTCAACGCTCAACCAAACCTGATGACGCCTTCATAAATTCAACGGAGGAAACATGGCAATCAAAGTTGGCATCAATGGATTCGGAAGAATCGGCCGCAACGTTTTGCGCGCTTCGCTGAAGGATCCCAACCTGGACTTCGTCGCGGTCAACGACCTCACGGATCCCAAGACTCTGGCCCATCTGCTGAAGTATGACTCGGTTCTGGGCAACCTTCCGAATCAAGTTTCGGCCGGGCCCGATAGCATCACCGTCGACGGCAAGACCATCAAAGTGTTCAAAGAGAAGGATCCGGCCGCGCTGCCCTGGGAATCGGTGGGTGCGCAGGTCGTGATCGAGTCGACCGGGCGCTTCACCGATGCCAACGACGCCAAGAAGCACATGCGCGGGACGGTGAAGAAGGTCATCATCTCCGCTCCGGCGAAGAATGAGGACGTCACACTGGTGCTGGGCGTGAACCACGACAAATATGACGGTTCGAAGCATCACATTATTTCGAACGCATCCTGCACTACGAATTGCCTGGCGCCCGTGGCCAAGGTCATTAATGACGAGTTCAAGATCGTCAGCGGTACCATGACGACCATTCACTCCTACACCAACGACCAGGTGATTCTCGACTTCCCGCACAAGGATCTGCGGCGCGCTCGGGCAGCGGCATTGTCGATGATTCCGACGACGACTGGCGCGGCCAAGGCGCTGAAACTGGTGATTCCAGAGCTCGGCGGCAAGGTCGACGGATTCTCCATGCGCGTGCCCACGCCGAACGTGTCGGTGGTCGACCTGGTGGTATGGGTCGAGAAAAAGACGACCAAGGAAGAAGTGAACGCCGCGCTGAAGAAAGCGACGCAATCCGGGCCGTTGAAGGGCTATCTGTCGTATGAAGAGCAGGAACTGGTGTCGTCAGACTTCAAAGGCAACCCCTTCTCTTCGATTGTGGATGCGCCGATGACGCTGGTGGTCGGCGGCAATTGCGTGAAGGTGATCTCCTGGTACGACAACGAATGGGGATACTCCTGCCGCGTGCGCGACCTGATCAACTACATCGCCAGTAAGGGCCTGTAAGACCGTAGCGCCGCCGTCCCGGCGGCTGTCGTGGCGGCGTCTCGCCGCCACCTGCGAGGGCGGGACGCCCTCGTGACAGCCGGCAAGATGCCGGCGCTACTTTGCTAAAATTGCCTGCACCAGTAAAGGACGACCAGCCATGTCCAAGCTTTCCATTCGTGATCTGCCGCTCAATGGGAACCGGATCTTTATGCGCGTTGACTTCAACGTGCCGCTCGAAGACGGGCGCGTCATGGACGATACCCGCATCCGTGAAACCCTGCCTACCATCGAATACGCGCTGCGCCACGGAGCCCGGCTGATCCTGGCCTCGCATTTGGGCCGGCCCAAGGGCAAACCCAATCCCAAGATGAGCCTGAAGCCGGTGGCCGAGCGCCTGCGCATGCTGCTCGACAAGGAACTGGCGCGCGGCGAAAACGTCGGCTTCTGCCCCGAGTGCGTTGGGCCTGAGGCCGAAGAAGTCGCGACTCAGCTAGAAAAGGGTCAGACGCTTCTTCTCGAGAACCTGCGCTTCCACGCGGAAGAAGAAGCCAACGACGAGAAGTTCGCCCGGCAACTGGCGAATCTGGCGGAGTACTACGTCAATGACGCGTTCGGAACCGCGCATCGCGCGCATGCATCAACCGTCGGGATGACCAAATTCGTAAAGCAATCCGCCGCTGGGTTGCTTATGGAGAAGGAACTCAAGTATCTGGGCAAGGCGTTGGAGCATCCCGAGGAACCGTTCGTGGCGATCCTCGGCGGCGCCAAGGTCAGCGACAAGATCGGCGTGATCGAGAACCTGATGAAGAAGGTTCAGGTGCTGATTATCGGCGGGGGCATGGCTTACACGTTCCTCAAGGCGCAGGGTCACGAGATCGGCAAGTCGCTGCTCGAAGCCGACAAGGTCGACCTCGCTAAGCATCTGCTGGCGGATGCCAAAAAACGGAACGTGAAATTCCTGCTTCCGATCGATCATGTGGTCGCCCTGAAGCCGGAGGCCAACGCCGTGATCCAGCAGATTGGCGAAGGCCAACCGATCCCCGCCGACAAGATGGCGCTCGACATCGGGCCGAAGACGATTGAATTGTTCACCGAGGAAATCTCGACGGCTCGAACCATTGTGTGGAATGGGCCGATGGGCGTGTTCGAGGTCCCGGGATTCTCGCGTGGCACGTTCAAGATCGCCCACGCGGTGGCGGACAATGGTGGCGCGATTTCGATTGTGGGCGGCGGCGATTCGGTCGCAGCCGTGCATGCCGCCGACGTAGCCGACAAGATTACGCACATCTCCACTGGAGGCGGTGCGTCGCTGGAATTCCTGGAGGGAAAGAAGTTGCCGGGAGTCGAGGCCCTGACGGATAAGAAGTGACATTCGTGGATAGTCTCGCGCACGGCATCACGATTCGCCTGCTGCTGGATGATGGCAAGGCTGTCGAGATTCACGGCCCAGCGGACATCACCGAGGAAACCACGGACGCGATTGTGAATGCCGCGAATTCATCTCTGCTGGGTGGCGGCGGAGTCGATGGCGCGATTCATCGCGCCGGTGGCTCTGCCATCCTCGCCGAGTGCCGTCAAATCGTGAGCAAAATTAAGACCCTGCCCGCCGGACATGCAGTCATCACCACAGCCGGGCGACTCGCCGCAAAACACGTCATTCACACCGTGGGTCCAATCTACCGAGGTGGCGAGCGTGGCGAAGCCGAGACGCTCGCCAGTTGCCATCGTGAGTCGGTGAGGGTTGCTGATGAGCACGGTCTCGCTTCGCTGTCATTTCCTGCGATCTCGACGGGCGCATACGGCTATCCGGTGACGGACGCCGCGCCGATCGCGATTTCTGCCACAATCGAGGCTCTGGCAACCACAAAGCACGTGACGAAATGTCGATTCGTACTCTTTGATATCTCGACGGTTCGCGCCTACCAGCGCGCCGCTGAAGACCTTCATCGTTCAAACACCACTTCCCCATTCCGAATTGAAAAGGCTCACTCATGAGAAAAAAAGTATTGGCCGCCAACTGGAAGATGTATAAGACGCCCGACGAAACCCGGGATTATTTTCGCGACTTCTTGCCCCTGGTCGCGGGCCATGACCGCGACGAGATCGTGGTCTGCCCGCCTTACACCGATGTGGCGGCCGCCCTTGAAGCAGCCCGTGGTTCAAGCATCGCCATTGGTGTGCAGAATGTCCACTGGAAGGCCGACGGAGCCTACACCGGCGAGATCTCCGCGCCCATGCTGTTGTGTCTGGGCGTAACTCACGTGATCATCGGCCACTCCGAGCGGCGCCAGTATTTCGGCGAGACCGACGACACCGTGAACCTGCGCCTGAAAACCGCGCTCGAGTCGGGACTCACCCCGATCTGCTGTGTCGGAGAAGTGCTGCAGGAGCGCGAGGCCGGACTCACCGACGACGTTCTGCGCCGCCAGTGCGTGCGGGCGTTTCACGCCATCTCAGCGAAGAAGGCGGCGAAGTTGATTGTCGCCTATGAGCCGGTGTGGGCGATCGGGACGGGCAAGACCGCAACCCCGGAACTCGCCGCCGAGGCGCATGCAGTGATCCGTAGCGAAGCGACCGAAGTTTTCGGCGAAGAATTTGCCGGGCAGTTGCGCATTCTGTACGGCGGGTCGGTGAAGCCCGACAACGCAAAAGCGCTCATGTCGCAAGAAGAAATTGATGGAGCGCTGGTCGGCGGGGCGTCGCTCGACCCGAAGTCGTTCGCGGCCATTGTGAAGTACTAATGCGAAGTACTAATTGGTGAGCCGACGAGTCCCTTTGTAGCGCCGCCGTCCCGGCGGCTTTCGCGGCGGCGTCTCGCCGCCGCATCCTAAACCCGGGACTCGCCGTCGTTTTCGTCCAGCCTCGAAACACCCCCCCGCAAGAAAGGGCGAAGTGATCCCCGTCACTGCACGACCTGCACCCCAGCGAATAGATTTCAATCACAGAGCCACGCAAGTGGGCCCCTCAACGTTGTTCTTTCCATGCAGTGAGGAGGTCTTATGCAACTGACGAAGCTTCGTGAATTTCTCGACTCCCGCCACATCAAATATCTTGTAATTTCTCATTCTGTTGCCTACACCGCGCAGGGAATCGCCGCCCTGACGCATCTGTCGGGCAAGAAGCTGGCGAAGACGGTGATGGTCAAAATTGACGGCATCCTGGCAATGGCCGTCGTCCCCGCACCGGCGCACGTTGATCTCGACCGGCTGAGAGCTCTAACGGGCGCGCAGGTAGTCGAGATCGCCACCGAGCGTGAGTTCAAAGACGCCTTCCCTGATTGCGAGACGGGCGCGATGCCTCCGTTTGGCAATCTCTACGACATGTGCGTCTACGCCGATGCGAGTCTGGCCGAAAACGAGGACATCACATTCACGGCGGGCACTCATCGCGAACTGGTTCGCATGAGTTGGGACGACATGGAGCGACTGGTGAACCCGATGGTCGCTGACCTGACTCATCACCACCCGGCAGTGGTCGCAGCATAGCACGGCGGTCTCCCGAGAATCAGAAAGCAGTGAGGGATAGCCTGTCTGCGCATCGAAGGGACACGTTCTCACAAGCATTCTCACCTCTACATTGACAATTCGCCCATCCGACAGGCAAACTACCGCATTCGCTGGGAATCGCCTCCGGTGAGCGGCTGCTGTGGATTTGAAGCAAGATCGCCGTCCAAGCCGTATAATCACTGTTCACTTCGTCTATGGCCATGACCGAGCAACGGGTCTCGTACACGCTCGACTCCTCATTGGAGACGATCGACAATGCGGAGGAGAAGGCGACACGAATCGCTACAGAACTCGGCTTTCCCGACGATGAGATCATGCAGATTTCCATGGCCGTGCGCGAAGCTGCGGTCAATGCGGTATTGCACGGCAATGCGTATGCCCCGGACAAGAAAGTAATCCTGGTTTTTGAGCGCACGGGTGGCGACCTGGTCATCACGATTCGCGATCAGGGCCGCGGGATGGACCTGAGCAAGATTCCCAATCCTTTGGCGCCGGAAAATCTGCTCAAGACCTCGGGGCGTGGAATTTTTCTTATGCGCTCGTTTATGGATGTGGTTGAAATTCGCCCCACCGAAACGGGCACCGAACTCAAATTAATCAAGCACGTCCACGGGCCAACCGCGGGCGGCAAGGAGGCTTCCCAGTGAGCATGAAGGTTTCTAGTCGGCAGGTGGATGGAGTCGTAATCGTGGATTGCAGCGGCCGCATCACCCTTGGCGAAGGTAGCGTCATTCTGCGCGACACGGTGCGCGACCTGCTGTCCAAGGGCAACAAAAAAATTGTTCTGAACCTTCAGGACGTCAACTACATTGACAGCTCCGGGATCGGTGAATTGGTCAGCGCTTTCACGACCACCAAAAATCAGGGCGGCGAGCTGAAGCTCCTGAACCTCACCAAGAAGGTCAACGATCTGCTTCAGATCACCAAGCTCTATACCGTGTTCGACGTGAAAGACGACGAAGCGTCAGCCGTCAAGTCGTTCAAGTAGAGGTTCTCTGCGCAATCGGGTGCCCCATCCTTGTCGCGTTTTGTGCGACAGGGTGGGGCAGTTCAGCCTTGGAGTCTCCCCGCCTAAAATCAGATCACTGAGCAACTCTTTTCGTTATCATAGGTTCTGACAGGTTGAGAGAGTTCGAGCGCGGAGGAGATTGCCATGAAACATGTCTGGGCTCCCTTCTTATTAATTCTCCCGGCTTTCCTGCTTATTGCCTGCGGAGGAAGTAGTCGCCAACTGCAATCGATCACAATCACCAAGACAGCAAACGGCCAGCAGATCCAGTTCGTCGCGACCGGCACTTTTTCTGCTCCACCAACTCAAGTGACGCCTTTGCCGGTCGACTGGACGTTAGGCCTGATGGCGCCTCCGCCGCCTACCTATGATTACACTCTGACAACGCAGCCGTACGTGTACGATTGCGCAAATGCCGGATCCTACAATCTTCCGGTGGTAGCTTTCGCACCGACGGATCCAAACGCAGCGCTTAGCGGCAAAACCACGAACGTGGTCACCGCATCCGGCGGACTTCCCTGCCAATGACCCGGCACCGGCTAGCAGTTCGGAGCGAGCAGTTCCATAGTGGGACTGTCCGGAAAATCTCCAGTGTCCATCACTGACCTGCGGCGGACCCATTTCGTAGACTTTCGGGTATGGATTGGGCGCAGCTCAAATTGTTTCTACCCTTTCTCGGGGTTGCTTTGTCTGTCTCGTTACACGCCTCAGACTGCATCCTGATTCACGAGGCCGGCCAGCACGTGGGCGAAACCAAGTGTGTCACCGGGAAGGTGCTCAGAATCAAGGTAGGCGCCAAAGGCGTTCACTTCCTTGACTTCTGTGAAGATCAGATGGCCTGTCCCTTTACCGTCGTGGTCTTCCCTTCAGGACTGAAGGATGTGGGCGACGTCCGCCGCCTGGCAGGCCGCACCATCGAAATCCATGGCGCCGTCAAGCTCTACGACGGACGCGCTGAAATGATCCTCAACCGCATCAGCCAGATTACCGGGGGCGCGGCCATGATTCCTCCGCTCCCCAAGAACTACGACGTAGAGAACCGTGGACACTACAGCGCTGGGCACCTGCGACCCACGAAGAAGCCCGCTAAGACCAAGGCCACGCCTTCCACCACAGCGACCTATGGCAACGATGTGGAAGGGGAAGATCCACCGTAGAAGGACTTGGACCGTGGCGCGAGGAGATCTCGAATTGAGGGCTCAGTGAGTGCTAAGGCCTGCTTTCGACAGTTTGCTGGTGCCCACCCTTCGCATCCCTATGGTTTTGATGCCGGAGAGCAAGTCAAAAGTGCCGCCGCATGACGTGGCACATCGCGTGTAAAGTCTCTTGGTTCAATGGTGGACCAAATCACGTAGCTTGTAACCTTGTCTATGCTAATCGAGCTGACCGAGGGCTCAATCTCCCCGATTAGTACAGCAGTCAGGACGCCGACTGTATTCGCCACCACTTTGTATTTCTCCGGTTTGGCACCATCGACACTCACGAGGACTTCTCTCTCGCCCAGCGTGATTTCGAGTCGGCTGTCGCCACGCCCAGCTTCGACAAGGAAATACTCGCTTGGTTCTGGGGTCTCCTTTACCTGCCGAATCCCAACTCGTCCCACGGAACTACAAATCTGTGCAGTCTTGGGCTCCCAGACGTGAGACTTGGGCAAGGGAAATGTCTGACTTGATGCGGTCTGGGCGGTCTGAGCAGAACCGGCGCTAACGGCAAAGCAAAAGTACAAAACGGAAAGCCAGCTGTTTCGCATCTCGTTCACCTTGAGACGACCATTCTAGACGCTAACTGGCGAAACATCGCCATATCGCTCATTGGACCCCAGGTTCTGAGCGCTACTGGCAGAGCAGACGCAATAAGCGCATAATGCCCAGCATGGGTACGGGCTTCTTCATCAGTCTAAGACACCTCCTACTGCTTTTGTCCGGGATGGTGGTGCTTTTTCTGCTAGTTCTGTTTCTGCTACTTAGGGTACCCAGAAAGTCAAAGTAGCCCTACCCAAACGGCAGAATTGCGACTGCCAACTAGCGATAAATCCCTATAGCACTCAGAACCGGGTTTGACGCGAATGGCCGATTCTCGTTACGCATCGCCCTCCGCGCAGCGTCAGATGCGTAGAATAGGGTGACACGCTGTAGGGAATTCAGAGACACAAGGGAGCGAGTGTTATGGACACGCAGAGCGAGCACAAGCCCGAGTCAGATCCAGCCAAGGTCGAGGGACACATTCGAAGTGCTCAGCAGATTCTAAAGGCGCTGCAGGAGAAGATCGGAGAGCATCCAGAAATCGGTGCGGCCATTACGAAACTGGAGATGGCGCTGAATGATCTCGCAATCCAGACTGGCGGCTTGCTGTAGAGGACAGGATAGGTGCGCTACTGGTCAGCAGATAACTGGCGAAACAACCCATAATCACTCCTTAGCTCGGACATCCGGAGCCAATACCCGCACTCCGAACGTGAGCACTCACACCATCCCCTTCCGCAGTTCATCCAGCGGATACTTCGTACCTCGCCAGACGATGCCGTCGTTCCACAACGTAAGAATCATCGAGCGCAGTAGCGTGTAGATGAAGAGCGTCGTGCTGATCGGATGCAGTAGGAAGTAATAGGGCGGCACCGCGGAACGCCGGGACATGCCGATGTAGACCGCGAACATCGAGACTAGGGCCACCGCATACGGAATCCGCGCCCGACCGTGGGCGAGAAATACGCCGAGAAACGGACCGTAGTTTAGAAATGCCAATCCAAAAGCTGAGATCACGGTGCGCCACCACTGAAACGACAAGACCGCAAAAAAGTTCTTGGTCAAGTTGTTGACCACGCCCATCGCGCCCTTGGCCCAGCGAATCGAAATCAAATCACCGCCGAAAACATTGCGCTGGGCGTAGCCCGCCTTCTTGACGACTTTTCCCAGCTTCATGTCGTCGAGCACTTCCATGCGCAACGCTTCGTAGGTTCCAACCGCGTCGTACACTCGGCGACGCACCAAGTTGAACGCGCCCACGCCCATGTGATCGTCGGTGCTGGGATCGGCCACCTTCCACGGACGATGCCCAAACAGGAACATCGTCTGGAAAAAAGCGATCATCATGTATTCGCCCGGCCGCTTCATGATCATGCGCGGAAACATCACTAGGTGATCGGCGGGAACGGACTCGGCATACGCGAGCGCACGGCGCAGCGAATCGGGCTTGAACAGCACGTCGGCATCGGTGAAGAGCAACCAGTCGCCGCTGGCGTGGTTCGCCGCCGCCCACATGGCATGCGTTTTTCCGAGCCAGCCCGCGGGCAGTTCGTTGTGATGAATCACTCGCAGGCTCGGGTTAGATCGGGGGTGCCCCACCCTTGTCGCGTTTTGTGCGACAGGGTGGGGATTTTGACTTACCCGTTCCATGATCCCGCCCGTGGAATCCGTCGACCGGTCGTTGACCGCGATGACTTCGTAGTTGTCGTAGTCGAGTTCCAGCAGCGTGTTCAGCGCCTGCTCGATGGTCTCCTCTTCATTGCGGGCGGGAACAATAATCGAGACCCGAGGATTTCCGCCGGGCAAAACGGGATTGCGATCCCACTCCGGACGGGAAACATCGGCCACGCTGGGCATGCCGAGGGCAGCGTCCACGATGCGGGAGAACCACGCCAGGGCCAGAACCGTTCCCGCAATCCAATGAAAGTACGCCATCCGGCTTAAGTCTTCCCTGCTACGTCTTCCCTGCTCCAGCGGAGGCGCCGTCGAGCGCAACCGGCGGCGCAAATTTCATCCCGTAGAACAGTATCGCAGAGGAAATCCCCATCGCGATTACCGGCAGAATGAATGCGGCTTGCAATGACCGCTTGTCGGCCACCCAACCCATCATGGTCGGCGAAGGCACATCGCCCAGAATGTGGATGATGAAGATATTGACCGCCAACCCGGTGGCGCGAATGTGGCCACCCACCGAGTTGATCACGGCTGCGTTGAGCGGGGCGGTGTTGAGCAGAAGAAAGAACGCGGCCACTCCGATCGCGGGAATCATCAGCGGCCCTCTGACGAACAGCGCCACAATCATGACGGGCACACCCAGCAACATGCTCGCCGCCGAAACAAGATAGTAGGAACTCTTCATCCGCCGCAGCAGATAATCCCCCAGCCAACCGCCCGCAAGCGAAGCCAGGATGCCGTCGACGACGATGATGATGCCGAACGCGAAGTTGGCCCCTGCCAGAGTGTAGCCCCGCTCGCTATAGAGGAACTTTGGCATCCAGACCTGAATGCCGCCCAGCGAAAACGTCATCGCGGCCATACCAAGCGTCGAGGTCAGAAACGCCGGATTGCGCGCCAGACCTAGTACCGTCCCTCGCTCGGGAGTTTCTTTCAGCGAATCAAACTGTCCGCGTTCCGGCTCCTTCAGAAACAGAACTGCCAGCGCCAGCACAAACCCGGGCGCCGCCGCGATATAGAACGGAAACCGCCATCCGTAGTGCGGCGCAAGATTTCCGCCCAGCAAATAGCCAGCCGCGGATCCCACCGGGATCGCCAAATAGAACACGCCCAGAATTCGTCCGCGTATTTTTTCCGCGAACAGATCGGCGACGAAGGTGGGAGCGATCGTCACGAATGTCGCCTCTCCCACCCCGACCAGCGTGTGCCGTATCAGCAATTCCGTGTACGTATGCGTAACCGCGGTGAGCAGTGTGAGCCCGCTCCAGAACAGCGCGCCCAGCACGATGATCAGTTTGCGTGAGTAACGGTCCGCCAGCGGCCCTACGAACGGCGCCGCAATCATGTAGAAGCCGAGAAAAGCGCTGGTCAGGTACCCGATCTGCGCGTTGGTAAGGTGAAACTCATCCTGCACCAGCGGCTGCACCGCAAACAGGACGTTGCGATCCACATAATTGAGCAGATTCAGCGCCGTCAGGACAATCAGCGCGGTGCGAGGCTGGAGATCAGTCTGGGCCACAGGTCTGGCGAATATAGCATGGCGGATGCTCGAACGGAGCAGGCTAATAACGTTTGACATTAATAACGCGTCACGTTATGATCCTGGTGTGATCAGAACTTTCGCCAACAAACTGACGGCGGAAATCTGGAGCACCGGCAAAACACGGGGATCGCCGCCAGCAAGCGTAACCAGGCGGAAGCTAGCCATGCTCGACGCCGCCGCAGCCCTGGAGGACTTGAAATCTCCCCCCGGAAACCGGCTGGAAAAGCTGCGCGGCGACCGCCAAGGACAGTACAGCATTCGTGTCAATGACCAATATCGAATCTGCTTTGTATGGCGCGGTCACGACGCTTTCGAGGTCGAGATCACGGATTATCACTAGCGGGCGGAAACATCGCAGCTGAATTCACAATGAGGTGACCCGTATGGGACACGAAGACATTCAACGAAAAGGCGCGCCGCATTGGAGAGTGCACCCAGGTGAAATCCTGCGAGAAGAGTTCCTTAAGCCGCTCAGCATCTCCGCTTACGAATTGGCGAAGCGCCTTCACGTTCCCGCGCCTCGCGTTAACGACATCGTACTGGAACGACGCGGCATCAGCGCCGATACTGCGGTTCGGCTCTCGCGCTTCTTCGGAACGACGGAGCAGTTCTGGCTGAACCTGCAGGGTGCTTATGAAGTCAGCCGCGTGATGGCCGAGCAGGCAGCAGAGATTGAGCGCATCCAGCCCCGAGCCGCCTCGGCATCCCGCTGACCGGACTGATCGATCACATTGAAGTCCGTCGCTTCGGCCTCGGCCACTTCGCCACAATCGTCGTCGAAATTCCGCCCCGCGGACGGAACTCCCCTCTCACCTCCGCCCACACCGGCTTGGCCCACTTCACAACGTCTTCCAGCACCTGGTTGACGACGTTCTCCTGAAAAATTCCCAGATTCCGGTAGCACTGAAGATATTCCTTCAGCGACTTCAATTCCAGGCAGCTCTTGTCGGGCATGTAACGGATCGCCAGCACTCCAAAATCCGGCAGCCCGGTCTTCGGACACACCGAGGTGAACTCGGGATCGTCCACGATAATCTCATAGCCGGGAAACTGGTTGGGCCAGATCTCAATCTCCGGAAACTTCGCATCAAGACCCGCGGCGGCGTGCTCGGGCGTATAACGGGGCGATTTAGCCATGGAGCTATTGTAGCGTTTGCCAATTCACACGAACCGACGATGCATCGCAGCCACGATGCACCCGCAGCCCCAGGGCCCGCATCCAATGAGATACCGTGCTGGGAGCGTCCCCGGTGTATCAGTCGCGGCCTCCGGAATGGTAAATTACTACTTACAGTTATTCCTGCCGCAACCTGAAAGACGACCGGTTGGCATCGACGAAAAATTCGAAAACGCCGTCCCGACGACCGTGGATTTGGCTCGCTTTTGCACTGCTGGCAGGTCTAGCGGTCTTGTATTCGTATGTCCACCAGACCCCTTTGAAAGTGCGTGCCGCCACGGTGCAGCGCGGCCCCATCCGCAGCCAGGTCTCCACCAACGGCAAGATTGAACCCCTCCAGAACTTTGAAGCGCACGCTCCCATCTCGACCACAGTAAAGCGCCTGCTGGTCAAAGAAGGCGACCGCGTGCGCAAAGGACAGTTGCTGCTGCAACTCGACGACGCCGACATTCGCACGCAGTCCGCCCGTGCCCAGGCTCAGGTAAAAGCCGCGCAAGCCGATCAATCCGCGCTCACCAAGGGAGGCACGCAGGAAGAAGTGCTGACCTTGAACTCGCAACTGGTGAAAGCCCGCAGCGCGCGCGACGTGGCCCAGCACAATCTCGATGCCCTGCGCCGCCTGCAGCAGGACGGTGCTGCGTCTCCGGGTGAAGTTCGCCAGGCCGAAGACGCTATGCAACGCGCCCGGGCGGACGTCACTCTGCTCGAGCAAAAACAGAAGGACCGGTACTCCCAGCCGGAAGCGGCGCGAATCCAGGCACAGGCAGCGGAAGCGCAAGCTGCTTATGACGCCACGGAAGACGCGCTGCGCAAGTCGAGCGTGCGCGCCCCCTTCGACGGCATGGTCTACTCCCTTCCCGTGAAGCAGGGAGCCTTCGTTCAGGCCGGCGAACTACTCCTGCAAGAAGCCGATCTTTCAAAGGTGCTGGTCCGCGCATTCGTGGACGAGCCTGACGTGGGCCGTCTCCAGGTCGGACAAAAGGTGGAGATTACCTGGGACGCGATCCTTGGCCGAACTTGGATCGGTGCCGTCAACACCGTGCCGTCGACGGTCAAGCCGCACGGCTCGAGAAATGTGGGCGAAACCACTTGCGTCGTCGACAACAAAGATCTCCGCCTGCTGCCCAACGTCAACGTTGGCGTGACCATCGTGGTTGCCGAACATAGCAACGTCCTCACGCTGCAGCGCGACGCTCTGCGCATCGATGAGAGCAAGCCGTATGTGTTCCGCATTATCGACAAGCACTTAAAGCGCCAGCCCATCGAATTCTCCTTGCAGAATCTGACCCGTGTCGAGATCACCTCCGGACTTTCCGAAGGGGACGAGGTAGCGTTGCCGGCAGAAGACAAACCTCTCTTCGATGGCGCCGCCGTCAAGGTGGTTCCTTAGGGTTTGGGCAGGCACGATCTCCGTCAGGTACGGACTCCACCACGCATGAGACTGCGCATCTTCTTCTCGCTGCTGTTTTTGTCCGGGCTCTTGCTTCCGGCGGAGGCAGCAACTTCTCCCAAAGAACTGCTCGCGGCTGGTCGCGCCGATGAAGCCATTCAGACTTTGGAGCAGCAAGTCAAACGCTCTGCTACTGACGCTGAGAGCTACAACCTCCTGTGTCGCGCATATTTCATGATCGAAGAGTGGGACCACGGCATTACGGCGTGCGAGCGTGCGAGGAGTCTCGATCCGCAGAAGAGCCTTTATCACCTGTGGCTGGGCCGCGTTTGCGGAGAGAAGGCCGACCGCGCCGGATTCTCCTTCTCTGCCGCGGGGCTAGCGAAAAAAGTCCGTACATCATTCGAACGTGCGGTTGAACTCGACCCCAAAAGCTGGGAAGCACGTGTCGATCTGGCCGAGTTTTATCTCGGCGCCCCCGGCTTCATGGGTGGAGGGAAAGACAAGGCCCGCCAGCAGGCCGATGCGCTTTTGCCGCTCAATCCCGGCATGGCCCACTGGGTTCTGGCCCGGATCGCTTCCAGGGAGAAAGACGCAGCTGGCGCCGAGCGTGAGTACCGCGCTGCTATCGTGGCAAGCCATTCTGGAGCGCGCGCATGGTTTGAGTTGGCCAGCTTCTTGCGCCACGCCAACCGTCTCGACGAGATGGAGCAGGCACTGCGCACGATGGAGTCCAGCCCGGTCGACCGCCCAGATGCACTGATGGACGGCGGCAGTCTTCTGCTGCAAGCCGGCCGCGACTATCCTATGGCGATACGATTCCTCCGGCACTATCTCGAGTCTCCGGTCGAGGAGGGCCCCTCCTTCAAGGCCCATGATTATCTTGGACAGTTACTCGAGAAGCAAGGCGACCGGCGCGCGGCAGCCGAGGAATTCCGCGCAGCCCTTGCCCTGTCTCACACCTACGCCCGCGCCCAGGAAGATCTAAAGCGAGTGGAGCATTGAGTTCCGAGGTCACACCATTTTGCAGACTTGCGGATTTTCGCCGAAACTCATCGCCGGAAAAGCTCGCCGAGTTCACCGATCCGACATTTAAAATCTCGCTGGCATCCAATTATTCATGAAATCATTTCCAGATCACTCTGAAAGGGACGCAATGACAACCTCGTGCCGTGGTGCGCGCACCGCAAAGTGGATTCTGGCCGTCGTGCTCCTCCCCAGTTCGCTGCTGGCTGAACCCGTGTCTCTCAAGCGCGTGGTCGAACTCGCGCTGGCTCATGCCACCGGGGCGGGCATCGCCGCGGCCGACGAACAGCGCGCCGCCGCCGGGTATCGCGAACTCCGTGATAACTACATCCCGCAACTCTCCACCGGGGCGGGACTTGGGTACTCGTACGGCTTTCCCCTTGCGCTGGAGGGATCGGCGCCGGCTCTATTCAACGTCAACACGCAATCGGCGCTGCTGAATCCTTCGCTGCACGATTTCATCCGAGCTGCCAAAGCCGACTCCGCCGTGGCCTCGCTGAAGACGAAAGACGAGCGCAACCAAATCATCCAGGACGCCGCTCTGAGCTATGCCGAACTCGCGAAGTGGGAGCAACGCTTGGCAAAGCTGCAGGAAACCGAGGCCGACGCCAACAAGATGCAAGCTGCGGTCGCCGCGCGCGTGAGGGAAGGCGTCGACAGCGAAATCGACGGCAAGCGGGCCATGCTCTCGGCGGCGCGAGTGCGGCTGCGCCTGGCCGAGGCGCAAGGCGCAGCCGACGTGCTCCGCGAGCACCTTTCCAAACTCACCGGACTTTCCGCCGCCAACCTTCAGACGGATCCGGACTCGATCCCCGCGCCGCCGGCTCCGGCTCCGAACCAAATGGCTGCCAAGGATGCCGCCACTTCCAATCCTTCTGTGGAATCCGCCGTCGAACACGCTCGCGCGCAATATCTGCGGGCCCAGGGAGAACACAAAGCTCTCTGGCCCAGCATCGATTTCGCCGCGCAATACGCCTTGCTTTCCAGGTTCAACAATTATCAGAACTACTACATTCCGTCGAAGCCCTGTAACACGTCGCTGGGTGAATTCCTGTGCGTGACGAACCAATTTCAGCAGAACAACGCAACCGTGGGCGTAAGCATTCGGTTTCCGCTGTTCAACGCCTCGCAGCGTGCGCGCGCCCAGGCCGCCGACGCGGACGCTCTCAAGGCCACGAAGCAGGCGGAAGCCGCGAAGAATCAGGTCTCGGAAGAAACGCTGCGCCTGCAGCGCTCCGTCGCCCAAATGCAGGCCGCGCGCGACGTGGCTCAACTGGAGTACGAGATCGCCGAGAAAACTCTGACCTCGGTGCAGACCCGTATCGACGCAGGCACAGCGACGCTGCACGATCTCGACGATGCCCGAACGCAAGCCAGCGAACGGTTCATCGCGCTTCAGGATGTAACGTTTGAACTGCAACGCAGCCAACTCGGCGTGCTGCGATCAACCGGAGATCTGGAGAAATGGGCCCTCGGGACGCACTAGGACGCATCGGAATGGGCCGACGTCAGTCGGGGCCGTAGACCGACATAGAACTCGCCGGCTTTACAGTTTGCTGACAACTCGCGTTTGGGTGGCGCAGCGCTTTGAGCGCTGCGATAAAGCGTCTCTATTCCATGAGGGCTTTAAGAGAGTGAGGGAAAACCGGATTTCTGGGAAAACGGTGGAACAAACACCGCCAAAATCCAGCCGCGAAGCGGCGGAATGTGATAGCCCGGCACGTTAGTGCCGGGTAGTGTGGGAAGAGAGAGCGAGTCCCGAAGGGACGACACCAGCTCTCACGCACACTCTTTAAGCCCCTGAGCTACCCAGACCAATTTTTTCAGCAAATTGTTTAGCCGCTGCGGGACTACAAACTCCCGCGCAAAGTCTTCACCATCACCCGAATCGCCTTCTCATTCCGCCGATACCAGCGCCACTGCCCTTTCTTCGTCGCCTCCACCAGACCCGCCTTCGTCAGGATGGCCATGTGGTGGGAAATCGTAGGCTGCGAAAGGCGGACGCGTTCTTCAATGTCCCCTGCGCAGAGACACGGTCCACTCGTAGCTTTCTGCGCCTTTGCCTCGGCCTCGCCTTCCTTCAGAGCTTGCAGGATTCTGCGCCGGGTGGGGTCGGCAATGGCATGCAACGCGCGGTCGAGAGAAGATTCGTTCGATGACATGGATCCTCCACCAATAGCGCGGAAATCGATGAGTGTCAATGTAGCAATTTGTTGATCCGGCTCATATGCCGCCAGTTTTCATCAGTCGGGAACTATCTTGCGCGTTCTGGTGTCAACCACCTCAGGCGTTACGCTGTGGGTCGTCCGCCGCGCCACTATGCTCTAATCTCGAAACAGGGCTCTCGTTCGTTCGCGAGGATGGGCTTCAGGATGAACGCTTTTGATTTGGTTGGAACTTCGGCGCCCAGACCATTTCCAAAATGGCTTCCCCATGTTGGGGGACTGCTTGCTGCGGCCTTTGTTGCCTCGTTTGTAAGCCATCTGCCGCTCGTACACACGCTTTCTCCGGGCGAAATACTCGGCCTCGCTTTCGAGAATGTCCTCGAAGTGTTTCTAGCGAGCGCGGCGGTGGCATGGGGCCTGTGCACGATCCGGCCACGCCCGTCCGGAGCCGATACGCGCCGCCTGATCCTGCGAACCTCGCTCGACGCGCTTTGGCTCGCTCCCCTCGCTCTTTTCATCCGAGAAGATTCCCTCTGGGCGATGCCGATGGCAGCCGTGTTTGTAACCAGGGCCGTGAGATCGTTCCGATTGCTTCAAGATGAGCCGGCGCCAACCGATCGCGAGGAATCTCCGCTCCTCTTTCACCGAAACGCGCTCGGGCCGCCGCAATCCTCGGCCTTCTGGCAGCAAGCCTCCGGAGCCGCTGCAACCCTGTGCGCTGAAGCAGGCGCAATCGCTGCTCTTGCGGGATACTCATTCACTTCAGCGTTTCTCGTGGGAATTGCGTCCGCGGTCTGGACGTGGTCATTCACAAAGGGCGCGCAATCGGACAGCGGACAACCACGTTCGTCATACTCTCGCCCTCTGCCACTCGTTGTTCTCGCAATCGTGATCACGGCGGCCGGGCTGATCCAATACCTGCCCCACTCCTTCAGAATTCGCGGATTCGGTGTTCCCTCGCGCTATCACGCGCGGCAGGGATTTCCCCAAGGCGCACAGCACGTGCAGCCCGGGCGTGAGAAAACATCCGAAGGCTCGGTTATGGCTGCGCGCGAGGGCGATCCCGGCATTGTCTTGTGGCCCGAGAAACAGACGCTGACCAAGCTCGTAGCTCCCGCCCCGGTATTCGGAAACGGTCTGCTGACGAACCGCAGCGCAAAGCCCCTGGAAATTCCGTTCGAAGGCGTTTACTGGTTCTTCAAAGCGCCCGATGTGCATCCGCCCCGCAGTTCCCGTCAGGCGCACGGTAGCCCGGAGATGCTCGACATTCGCTCCGTAGACCGGCGTCCGTTGTCCATGGAAGCCCACGAACATCTCGGCAACATGCTCGATCTGGATTGCTGCAGCAGAATCCAAATCGCGATTCGAAATGCAGACCACTACCCGGAAACGGTCTCCCTGGAACTCGTCCTGATCAATGCAAGCGTGCCTGGAAAACCGTCACAGTCCCTTGGAACAATGATGGTGAAGTCGACCCGCCCCTGGAAACTCTATGACGAACCAGCAAAACCAGTCAGCGAGACACTGAATTTTGTCATTCCCGCGCATGCGTCCATCCGCCGTTTCGATGAGGTGATGGTCGTATTTCGGCTGGATGCCGCCCGGGCAGACGCTGGACCGAAGATCGCAATCGATCGCTTCGTCTTGGTGCCCCGCGGACTGTAAATTTACCGACTTGTTCAGTATCGAGCTAGACCTATCGCAAACAACCCCCGCCCTTGGAGTAGAATTTCGGGCATAATGCGCCAGCGCTTTCTATTTGTCGCACTGCTGCTTGCTCTGGCTTTTCCGGGAGCTAAAGTGGTCGCGTTTCCCAGTGGCAACATCACGCTCCACGGAGTGATCTACATGCCAAAGGGAGCGGGACCATTTCCCGCAGTGGTTTTCAACCACGGCAGTGCTCCCGGAATGTATAGCAACGAGGCCATCGAAGCCCTGGGACCGCGGTTCGCGAGCCACGGATGGGTGTTCTTCGCTCCGTATCGACGAGGACAGGGACTGAGCGAAGCAGCCGGAAGTTACATCGGTGACCAGATCGCCGCGGCCGTAAAGAAGGGCGGGATTGCGGCAGCAGCGGCCACCATGATTCGCCTGCTGGAAACCGATCACCTGAATGATCAACTGGCGGGGCTCGCATGGCTGCAGAAGCAGACCTTTGTCCAACCGAAGCGTATTGCGACATTCGGCAATTCGTTTGGCGGCATCGAAGCAGTTCTTGGCGCGGAACACGGATCCTACTGCGCAGCGGTGGACGCATCCGGTGCGGCCGAAAGCTGGTCAAAGTCTCCAGCTCTCCAGGCCTTCTTGACGCGCACAGTCCGCAACGCTCGTGCGCCAATATTCTTTTTCCAAGCGGAGAACGACTACGATCTCACCCCGAGTCGATCTCTGTCAGCGGCGATGAAAGATGCGGGAAAAACTTCGGAAATCAAGATCTATCCGCCGAACGGAAAATCGGCGCAAGAGGGGCACAGCTTTGCCTATCTTGGCAGTGCAGTCTGGTCCGACGATGTTTTTCGTTTTCTTGCGCAACACTGCACGAACTAACCCAGCGGTTTGGCTCGGAAACGAGTGGTTTAGGCTCGTGTCGCATCCGAGACAATGTCGGCCCGCTACTTCTTGAGAATCGGGCTATACCCGTCCGCGATCAACTTCGTCCGCATCGCCTCGGCGTCTTTGACGTCGGAGAACGGGCCCACCTGCACGCGGAACAGCTTGTCCGTCGGAACGGGAGCCGCGATCAGCGCCGGATACTGCTTCTTCTTCAGCGCGTCCACCAGGGAATCCGCGTCTTCCTGTTTGCTGACGGCCGCCACCTGCACGAAATACGACGACGCCGTAGGCAAAGTTGTCGTGGGATCAGGAGTATTCGGCGCGGCCTGTGCCGGAGCGGCATTCGCAGAGGCCGCCGCTGTTTCCGTCTTCGCGTCGGTGGCGGGCGTCAACTGAGGGTTGGCATCTTTCTGCTCCACTGACTTGTAGAACGTCATAGGCGCAGCAGTGGCGGTGCCGCTGTTCGCCTTGCTTCCCCCCGGAACGGTCTGTGGCAAAACGGCTGCACTCGCCGACGTGATCGCCGGCTCCGACTTGCGTCCGAGCGAATACCCCAGCGCGAAGAACAGCGCGCAAATCCCCACCAGCCCGAAGAACAGGACCAGCAGTTTGCCTGTTCCTAACGTGATTTCTGTATCCTGTGACGAAGCCATAGTTCCACTCCCGCCAGTTTTCGGCGCGCGACTGTTTTCCTACGCAGTCTTCGCCGGTGTCGCGTTGTCTCCTTTTCCGAACACCTTCTGCAGCCCTGAGAAGAAGTCCACCGGAACTGGGAAGATCACCGTCGTATTCTTCTCGACGCCGATCTCGGTCAGAGTCTGCAAGTAACGCAATTGCACGCTGACCGGCTCGGTGGCCAGCAGATGAGCCGCGTCCACCAGCCTCTGCGCAGCCGAGAACTCGCCCTCGGCGTGAATAATTTTCGAACGCTTCTCGCGCTCGGCTTCGGCCTGCTTGGCCATGGCGCGCAGCATCGACTCCGGCATGTCGACCTGTTTGACCTCAACGTTGGTGACTTTTACTCCCCACGGCGAGGTGTGCGTGTCGAGAATGCTCTGCAACCGCAGATTAATCTTTTCCCGGTGCGACAGCAGTTCGTCCAGTTCCTGCTCGCCCAGCACCGACCGCAGCGTGGTCTGCGCGAATTGCGAAGTCTGATACACGTAGTTGGAAACTTCGACCACAGCCTTGTTCGGATCAATCACGCGCAGGAAGATGACTGCATTTACTTTCAGGGTGACGTTGTCGCGGGTGATGATGTCTTGCGGGGGAACCTCGAGCGCCTCCTGCCGCAGCGACACTCGCACGATGCGGTCGATGGGCGCGAACACCAGGGCTATGCCGGGCCCCTTGGCTGTAGATAACAGCCGGCCCAGGCGAAAGATGACGCCTCGCTCGTACTCGGCCAGAATCTTGATGGAACTGAGAACGTATATAACGACGATAACGATGACAATGGTTGTAAAGCCAAAACCAAAAGCTTCCACGGGAACCTCCACGAATCGGAGCGGCAACAAACACTCCTACCGCGGATTGTATAGCAGGCAGGACAAGGCGGCGCGCAATTCGCAAGCAGGAACGTTGCTTGGCTTGATGCGCCAGCCCTATCTTGGGAAGTCAAAGTCAGCTGCGGTCGGGATCAATTGCCTGGTCCATATAGATCCACAGCACGCGGGCCATCCACGTCAGCACCGGCGCCAGAGGCAGGAACAGGACGATCCCTCCGACCACACTCTTCAGCAAAGGCCACTTCAACAATTCCCACACCAGCGCCGCCAGTACGGCAATGGCACCCACGCCCAGTCCGTAGCCGATGTACATCGCGCCCAGGAAGTACCCGTCCTCGCGCTCAAACTTCAGCCCGCACGCCGGACAGCGCTCATACATCCGCGGAAACAGCCACACCGATTTGCGAAATATTTTCCCCGTGCGGCATCGAGGACAAAGCTGCTGCAGAATTCCCCGCATCGCCGACACGTCAGCCCTCTGCATGGACGAAGTCTAACAGGCAGGTTTGATCAGATTTTGGTTGCTTTTATGCTCAAGACGGAATTTCCCCTGATGATAACGACTAAGGACTGGCAGTTTCATGAAGGACTGTGCTCACTGGCTTTCCTTTGTGAAACTTCGTGTCCTTCGTGGTCAAGCTTTTGCGGCTTAGTCTACTGCCCCGCTCGTGCCACCTGAATCCGGCTGGCGTCCACCGGGATCGGCCGCTGAATCTCCATCTCGAGCGATGTCCCGACCTCCAGCTTCACTTCCGGACTGTGCTTCAGCAGCGCCCACGCCACCCCGCCCGCAATTCCAGCGAGTCCGCCGTAGCGCGCGCCGTTGAATCCCCCGGCGGCTGCTCCTGCGATACCCCCAACCGTCCCTCCAACGGCCGCTCCCTTCGCAGCATCTTCGAGCCGCTTGCCGGTGTCTTTGTCTGCCTGGATTGTGCCCTCTTTATCCTTCACGCTGTTGGTGTCGTTCCCAGGAGTGTTTTCCACCGAAGCGGGCAGCATCACCGTGTAGCCCGACGGATAAATCATCGAAGTGAAGTGGATCAGGAGTTCCGCGCGCTTCTGCGATCGCCCCGCGCGCTCCGTATGCGAGATCTTTCCCTGGATATATGTCCCCGCCGGTATCACGATGCGGTCGTTCAGCACGAAGGGAAATGCGGTCTCGGCATACACGGCATCGCCCTCACGGGCGTTCTTGGTCGAGATGGCCTGCTTCAGCAGCAGCGGAATCTTCGTCCCCGCGGGGATCACGACGGCGTTCGGATCGACGGCCTGCGCAGGCGCGGCCGCAGCAGGAGGGGCGGTCGGTTGCATCGGTTGACCGGCAACCTTCGTTGAAGACGCGGCGGCAGCCTGAGGGGCCGAGTCCGTTGGCTTCGCCGTATCCGAAGCCTGCCCCAAAGCCATCCCTGACAGCAGCAACATGGTTAGTAATACTCGCATCCAACACCCCCCGAGGCGACGCCCGCCCCAATCCAATAAGGGCAAGATTACCACGCCCAAAGCGCTAGGATGCGCCCTTATATGCCATAGGCTGCCCAAACCTCCTAGCCTTGCTTCCCGGCATCCAACGGCCTATCATCGACCCGGAACAGTCAACGCAAAGGAGGCGCTGCATGCGCCTATCGGGCAATCACAATCGTCCCTTGCTGGTTCTGCTGTCCCTCTTCCTCAGCGTCCTGCTCCTGTCCGCGCAAGACCAAGATCAGCGCCGAGCGGCTAAGCGTCAGGAAACTCCTCTTAGGGTCTCCGCCGACTTCCCATATCACAAATGGCTGGACGAAGACGTACGTTACATCATCACCGACCAGGAGCGCACCGACTTCCTCAAGCTCAAGACCGCCAAGCAGTTGGACGATTTCGTGGAGGCGTTCTGGGATCGCCGCAACCCGACTCCAGGTTCTACGGAAAACCCGTACAAAGAAGAGCACTATCGCCGCATCGCCTACACGAACACGCACTTCGCCGCCAGCATCCCCGGATGCCGCACGGACCGGGGCCGTTTCTACATCATGTACGGACCGCCAGACGCGGTGGACTCAAAATCCGGATTCGCCCCGCCGACCGAGACCTGGCACTACGTGTTTGTAGAAGGGATCGGACGGAACGTCGTCCTCACATTTACGGACAAATGCGCCTGCGGGAAATATGGATTGTCCGGCGGGGATTCCGATCCCCGGGTTCCCAAAATCTACGACCCACTACTGCGATGAGGCTGGCGGATCGACTTACTTGTAAATCAAATATTTCTCACGCACCTTCCCAAACTTCTCCAGCCCCTCCTGCCACTCCTGCGCGATCCTGCGCGGATCCCGCCCCGCCACCAGCGCGTCAAACGCGCTCTGATTCACCAGCAACTCCGCCATTCGTTCGATCTTGAAATCCGCCGCGTACAGCTTGTGCAGCGCCGCCGCCAGTTCCATCCCCAACTCCGGCGCATCGAACCCGTTCCGATCCGTCAGCAGGATGCTCACTCCCGAGCACGTCTGCCCGCTGTACACGCTCGACGTCGGCGTGAAAGTCACCGGAACGAAGCGCACGCCCGCGATCCCGCGCGTGTTCAAATAAGCCGCCAATTCTTTGCTCTTGATCCACGGCGCGCCTACCAACTCAAATGGAGTGTCGGTGCCGCGCCCCACCGAAACATTCGTTCCCTCAATCAGCGCCACCCCCGGATACAGCGCCGCTTCGGTCACGCTCCGCAAGTTTGGCGACGGATTCACCCACGCCAGCCCCGTCGAATCGAACCAGTCCCCGCGCTGCCATCCATCCATCGGCACGACAGTAAGCTTCGCGTTGATGCCGCGCTCGGCATTGAACATTTTCGCCAGTTCGCCCATCGTCATGCCATGCCGCACCGGCACGGCCCAGTAATTTGTAAAGCTGTCGCGCCCCGCGTCGGCCACCGGACCCTGCACAAACGACCCCGTCACCGGATCCGGCCGGTCCAGCACGATCAACTCAATGCCCGCCTTCGCCGCCGCCTCCAGAAAATATCCCAGCGTCGTCTCGTACGTATAGAACCGCACGCCCGCATCCTGAATGTCGAACACCACCGCATCCAGATTCTTCAGTACATCCGCCGACGGACGCCGCGCTGCATCCGTCCCGCCATAAACGCTGTAAACCGGAACGCCCGTCGCCGCGTCCTTGGAATTGTTGATGTCCGTCGTATCGAGCGTCCCAGTCACGCCGTGCTCCGGACTGAAGATCGCGTCGAGTGACACTCCCGGCGCCTTGGCCAGCACATCAATCGTCCGCACGCCCTGCGCGTCGACTCCGGTCTGATTCGTCACCAGCCCGATACGCTTCTTTGCATCAGGGGATGACCCCGCCGGCTTCAGCACATCGAACCCATGCTCTTCGAGCACATCAATTCCGTTCTTCACAGTTCCATTCCGCGTGCTCATGCGCCGCGCCGCGCTGAACGCCTCGTTGTACCCAGTGATGCTCTTCCAGCGCCGCGCTTCCTGCTCCGACGGACTCAACGGCAGCGCCGCCGCTATTTCCGTCGCGACCTTCGACCGCAGCGCAATCGCATTTCCCTTCCCGTGCGGATGCACCGCATTCGTCAGCAAAATAATGTAAGTCTGCGTCGTCGGATCGATCCACATCGATGTTCCCGTAAACCCCGTGTGCCCGAACGACCCCACCGGCAGTAGGTCGCCGCGATTCGAGGAGAATGGAGAATCAATGTCCCATCCAAACCCGCGCAGCACCGGCGCCGAAGGCGGCTGCTCCGGCTGCGTCATCTTCTCGACTGTGATCGCCGAAAGAATCCCATCGCCGCCGTTCAGCAGAGTCTGCGCAAACTTCGCCAGATCGTCCGCCGTTGAGAACAGTCCCGCATGACCCGCCACTCCGCCCATCCGCCGCGCCCGCGGATCGTGCACCACGGCGCGCAGCATGTGCTGGTTCTCGTCATACTCCGTGGGCGCAATCTTCGCCCGCCACGCCGCCGGAGGCACAAATCGCGTATGCGTCATTTTGAGCGGGATAAAAATATGTCGCTCTGTGTAGGCCTCGAGCGTCTCGCCCGAAACCTTCTCGACCATCGCACCCAGAACAATAAAATTCGTGTCGCTGTAGACGAATCCCGACCCGGGCGCCTGCTGCGGTGTCTCGGCAAACGCCAGCCGGAACGCAGACTCCTTCGAGTCGAACGCCGGCGTCAAGTCAACATCCGGAGCCAGCCCCGAATAATGCGTCAGCAACTGCCGCACCGTAATGTCCTCTTTGCCGTTCTGCGCGAAGTCAGGCAGGTATTTCGCCACCGTATCATTCAGGCGCACCTTGCCCTGCTCGACCAGTTGCATCACCGCGGTCGTGGTCGCAATCACTTTTGTTAGCGAGGCCATATCAAACACGGTATCGAGCGTCATCGGCTCGCGCTGCGGTTCAAGCGCCCGGCTCCCATACGCCTTGCGATACACCACCGCTCCGTCGTGTCCGACTTCCAACACGGCTCCGGGAATGTTGCCGTCCGCAATCGCCTGCTGAATGATGGCATCGACGCCACCGAGACGAGCGAGGGTCGCCGGGTGCTTGACTTCAGCAATGGCCTGAACGGACACCATCGTGAGCGCTGCGATCAGGGCACACGCAATTCTGGGGAAGTACCGATTTGATTTCATGTTGAGGATGATCTCTTGACTGTACACAACTCGGCGGCATGGCTCAAGAAACTCAAGTAAGGTGTACCGTCTGTAACATGCCCCGCCCCAAGGCAGAGTGTCTGCGGATCACAAACCTCCGTGCCCTGTGTGTCCTCTGTGGTGGACAGGTTCGAGCCGTCTCTGAAGCTTTACCGGTCCACGCCAACTCTGCTATAAACCGCTCAGGTCACGAATTTCTCGCGAGCGTCAAAACTCTGAACAGTCCTCCACCCACTCTCGTCCCCGCTTTCGAGAATCAGGATGAACTCTTTTCTTCCGCCTTCTCAATTCTGAAGGACGCAATTTCCGCCCAGGCATTTCCCGCCGCCTCCATCGCCGTCACGCAAGGGGATCGCCTGATCGCACTCAAATCTCTCGGCCATTTCACCTACGGTGATCCCAAGGGTACCCCACCCTTCTCGCGTACTCCGCGAGAGGGTGGGGATTTTGACCTCGCCGTACCCCCCGCCACGCTGTTCGACCTAGCATCTGTCACCAAGACCGTCGCCACGACTACCATGGCGATGATCCTCTACGAGCGCGGCCTGCTCGAACTCGAAAGCCCCGTGATCGGCGTCGTTCCTGAATTCTTGGCCGACTCCTGCGGCGAGCCTGACGCCCGCCGCCGAGACGTCACGTTCCGCATGCTGCTCGCCCACGGCTCGGGCCTGCCCGCCTATGAGAAGTTGTTCCTCAAGAAGCACTCCCGCAACGACCTGCTGCGAGCTGCCTTCACCACTTCCCTTTCGACGAATCCCGGCTCGCACGCCGAATACAGCGACATCGGCTTCATCGTGCTGGGCGCCGCTCTCGAGCGCATCGCCGGGGAAACTCTCGATGCATTCTGCCAGCGCGAAATCTTCGGCCCGTTAGGTATGACCAACACGACATTCAATCCCCCAAAAGAATCCCGCGCCAAGATCCCGCCCACCGCAGACGAACGCGCAGAAAGCGAATGTGGCGCGGGCGCCCCCGCCCGCGCGAAACCGGAAGCAAAGAGTGTGCCGGGCGCAAGCGAAACTCCCCGCAGCACGTTCCGCAAGAAAATCATCCAAGGCGAAGTCCAGGATGAAAACGCATCCGTCCTAGGCGGCGTCGCCGGACACGCCGGCCTCTTCTCCACCGCCGAAGATCTGGCCCGCTTCGCCTACACTATCCTCCATGGCCACCCCATCCTGCGCCCCGAAACCGTGTCGCTCTTCACCCGCCGCGAATCTGCGCCGCCCGGCACCTCCCGCGCTCTCGGCTGGGATACTCCTTCTGCCCCCTCGCAATCCGGAAGCCATTTTGGCCCCCGCTCTTTCGGTCACCTCGGCTACACGGGCACGTCGCTGTGGATCGACCCCGACCGCCATCTTTCGATCACGCTACTCACGAACCGCACCTGGCCCGACTGCGCGAATCAGGCGATCCGGCAGGTTCGCCCGAAATTCCACGATGCTGTGGTCGAAGCTCTAAACAGAACAACCTAATGCTCAATGACTCATTCGCGCCCTACGACCTCACCTCGTCACTGCCGGGTTCAACCTGCTAGGTAATAGAATGATCTGCTCTCCCCATACCCCGAAAGGCGCACGACTTGACCCGAACCCGTAAAGTGAGATCTGATCTTCGCCGTCTTCCCACCGAACAAATTCTTCCCGCCGCCACTGATCTCGATCGCATGTCGTCGCTCGAAATCGTTCGCCTCATCAACCGCGAAGACGCAACCGTGGCTGCCGCGGTCGGCCGCGCCCTGCCGCAGATCGCCCGCGCCATTGACCTCATCGTCGCCGGACTCCGCGAGGGCGGACGCCTCATCTACGTCGGCGCCGGAACCAGCGGCCGCCTTGGCGCCCTCGATGCTTCCGAGATCCCGCCCACGTTCAACACCGATCCGCGCATGGTGCAATACATCATGGCGGGGGGCGCCAAAGCCCTAGCTGCCTCCACCGAAGCCAGCGAAGACGACACGGAGCTCGCCGTCAAAGAAATGAAGAAGCGGAAACCGGGCAAGCACGACATCGTCCTCGGCATCGCCACCAGCGGACGCACTCCCTTCACCATTGCCGCCGTCGAATTCGCGCGCAGCCGTGGGGCTCGTACCATCGCCCTGACCTGTAACCGAGACTCTCCGCTAGAGCGCGCTTCAGATTTCGCCATCGTTACAGAAGTGGGCGCCGAAGTCCTCGCCGGCTCCTCCCGCATGAAAGCTGGCACCGCCCACAAAATGGTCCTCAACATGATCTCCACCGGTGCGATGACCCGCCTGGGCTACGTCTATGGCAACCTCATGGTCAACGTTTGGACCAAGAACGAGAAACTCGTCCAGCGCGCGATTCGCATCCTGGAACAGGCGACTGGAGCCGATCACGCGGCGGCCAGCCACGCTCTCGCGACCAGCGGCAATCGAACCCCAGTCGCGGTCGTGATGCTAGCCGCGGGCGTGAACCGATCCCAAGCCGCCGCCGCCCTGAAGAAGTCCAAAGGCCACGTCCGCCACGCCATAGCACTGGCGAAAGCATAACCGCGAGACAAAGATTTTCTCTGTGTCCTCCGTGTCCTCTGTGGTTGATTCGTCTTCCCGTGCCCTCTGAATCAACAAGCAACTCGCACATTCCCCGCTACAATATCCCTGCAAGGACTCATTCATGGACAAGTTCGTAATCCGCGGCGGAGATCCGCTGCTCGGCACGGTCCGCGTCAGCGGCGCAAAAAACGCGGCACTCCCCTGCATGGCCGCCGCGCTTCTCACCGATCAACCCGTCATCCTCGAGAATATTCCGCAGGTACGCGACATCCAGACCACGCGCAATCTTCTCGCCGCCATGGGCGCGGAGGTCGAACTCGGATACGGACGCGCGCAACACCGCACCACGATCCACTGCGCTAAACTCAACGCCCCCGAAGCCTCCTACGAACTCGTCAAGACGATGCGCGCTTCCACGTTGGTGCTCGGACCGCTCGTAGCCCGCTGTGGCCACGCCCGAGTCTCGCTTCCGGGCGGCTGTGCGATCGGCGCTCGCCCCATCGACCTTCACATCAAGGGACTCGAGAGTCTCGGCGCCAGGATCACGCAGGAGCACGGCTACGTCGAAGCCACCGCCGACCGCCTCAAAGGCGCGGAAATTGTTTTCGATAAAATCACCGTCACCGGCACCGAAGACCTGCTTATGGCCGCGACTCTCGCCGAAGGCGAAACCATTCTGCAGAACTGCGCGCGCGAACCCGAAGTCGCCGACCTCGCCGACCTGCTGAACAAAATGGGAGCGAAGATCGAAGGCGCAGGCACGCCCACCATCCGCGTCAAAGGCGTCAGCAAGCTGAAAGGCGCGAAGCACCGCATCATTCCCGACCGCATCGAAGCGGGCACGTTCATCATTGCCGGCGCCATGACCGGAGGCGATCTCAACATCGCCGGATGCGATCCCTCACACCTGGGCGCACTCCTCAGCAAGCTTCACGAAGCCGGCGTCAAGACCAAGGCCACCGCCGACTCGGTTCGCGTAATGGGTGACAATCCCTTCACCGCCGCCGACATGTCGACCGAAGAGCACCCGGGATTCCCCACCGACTGCCAGGCCCAATTCATGGCCCTGACGACGCAGGCCGAAGGCACGTCGATCATCACCGAAAACATTTTTGAGAATCGCTTCATGCACGCCCAGGAACTTGTCCGCATGGGCGCCAATATCAAGATTGAAGGACGCCGCGCCGTCGTCCGCGGCAAGACTCCGCTAAGCGCCGCGGCCGTGCTGGCCAGCGACCTCCGCGCCTCCGCCTCGCTCGTGCTCGCCGCCCTCGTCGCCGACGGCGAGACTATCATCGACCGCGTCTACCACATCGACCGCGGCTACGAGCACATCGAAGAGAAGTTGAAAGGAGTGGGCGCACAAATCCGCCGCATCGGCGAGATGTTCCCCAAGAAAGCCGCCGCCATGAAGTGATTCGTGACGCGGGTGCGCCAGCCCCGGACGACGTCAATGCGTCAAATAGAGATTTTTCGCCAACCGGCGACTCTCGGCGTTTCACCTTGCCAGCGTTCTCCGGCGAATGGGATACTTCCAGCAAGATCAGGAGGCTGGTTATGAGAACCGCCTTGGTGAGTATCGTTTTACTTGTCCTTTCAGCTTCTGGCGTAGGTCAATCAGTTTGCCCGCAAGCGACAAGTCAAGTTATCGAGCACAAGTTGGGGTTCACTATCCACGCCGTCAGGATGCCCTCTGCTCACGGCCTAGTGAAGGCGACAGCAGCCATACCTGACTCCAGCGCGCCGAGCCATGCAACTGTATTTTCGTTTTCGACATTAGTTGGTTCGGAACCTCAGGAGTCTGTGGACATGACGCCGCTCGCCATTGAACTCACTCAACAGGGTTGGTCGACCCTGGTCATTGAGCGCAAACTTACGTGGCCCGATGTCGACCGCAGCGTGGAAACTATGCGGGCAGATGTGATCTGCGCGCAACAGTGGCTGTCAAAACATGCAACGGTCACGCCTAGTGGGTGGCTTTTTGTCGGCCCAGACTCGGATGCTCCCGACCCAGCGCTGCCTGGTGAACTTGGAGACAAACCAAGCATGACGGGCTGGCTCGTTTTCATGGTCGGGGACAAGGCCGGCGACGTGAGCACCGAGCGCCTGTTTCATGGGACCTCGGAACTTCGAAAGTGGATACTATTGCAGCACTTCAGAGACGAGTAAACGTCACCTTCCGCCGATCTCCTTCGCAACTGTTGAGAATTGGCCTTTACTCTCATTGACTCACAACTTGCTTTCCTGACATACCCCTCGTAGGCGAGCCCCTCGAGCAACTCCTACGCTCGCGTCAGCCCCTCAATCAACACCCGGTGCCGCGGATACCTCGCCACCAACTCCTCTCTCTTCCCCATCTCAAAATCCTCAAAATCAAATCCCGGTGCCACCGTGCATCCCACGACCGCAAACGATTTCCAGTCCGCCACATGCGAAGCAAACCAGCCTCCCGCTGACACGATAGCCTGCGGAACTTCTCCCGCGTCCAGATCACGGCCCAACCGAATTGAAGAACATTTCCCCGCCGGATCCATCGCATGCACCATGAGCGGTTCGCCAGCATAGAAATGCCAAACCTCATCCGACCGGAGCCGGTGAAACGCCGAGAAGTTCTTCGCTTCCAGCAAAAAGTAGATCGCCGTCGACGCCGCGCGCGCTCCGGAAAACCCGGCCGGCAGGGCCTCGCGCGCGATTACCACCTCCGACCGGTACGTCTGCCGAAAATACCCACCTTCCGGATGCGGTTCCAGCTGCAGCTTCTCGATCCAGTATCTGGCGTTTTTCTCCAACTTTTCCTCCGCTCCCGCGAAACGTTTGCGCTCCCTCCCACACTATCCCGGTTAGAGGATCTGATACGTGTCCATCCGCATTCATCAATGTTGCTTCAAGTTTAAGGGGAAAACTTTCTGCACGGAACTGCCCGCCCTTACCCACTTGCCGACCGCCGCCTGAAACGCGAGTGGAATCCCACCTGTCAGGTCTACCAGCCTCGTCGCGGGAAGCCCCATCCTTGCATCCTCTGCAAGGATGGGGAGCACTCTCAAAGTCATCGCGGGGAAGCCGCCCTCGCCTAACGAGCGAAGCCGAAGGGTCGATCCAAGGTCGACACGCCGCGCGGAGACCACCTGTCAGATCACCCCTTAACTTTCATGCTATCCTTTCTGCTGTACCTCGCGGGCCCGCGCGCCTGCCGCTTCTCCGGCGGCGCCACCAACAATGAGGCAGCCCTACCTGCGTTCCCTTCGCAAGGAGCGTAGATGGAGGCGTTGCGAACACACGGTTTTGGTGTGCGTCGCGCCTCCCCTCCAGCAGGCCGCGTCCACCCTCACAAACTAAGAGGAGACACCATGAAATTCCAGAAGCTCACGCCCAATCTTGTCGTCCGCGATGTCGCCGCCAGCATGGAGTTCTACCGCTCCGTGCTCGGCTTCCAACCTGCGATCACCGTCCCCGAGCAACCACCCTACGTCTTCGGATCAGTCACCGCCGGTGGCGTGGAGATATTCTTCAACGACCAAAAAGCTGTAGCCGCAGAGTATCCCGCACTGGGCGCCCGGCCCATCGGCGGCAGCCTCACCCTGTTCATCGAGGTGCAGGGCGTCGAAGAAGTACTGGCAGCTGTGCTCAAGAGTGGGGCGAAGATCACGATGCCCCTGAAACAGCAGTTTTACGGGATGCGCGAGTTTGCCTTCGAGGATCCCGAAGGCTGGGTCATCACGATAGCAGAAAAGGTAGCGTAGAAAACACAAACCAAAAGGCACCGAAGATCACGGAGCGGTTTGCCCGGTGTCCTCGGTGCCTCTTTTGGCCGAAAGCTGAAAACTACTTCACCTGAATTTTCGTGCCGCTGTCATCCAGCTTGCCCTGCACCCGGACCTTCTTGCCTTCGAATTTCTTCACGTCGTCCTGGTGGTCGATGTCATAGGTCTTGCCGGAGTCGGTCTTCAGCACATACTTGTCCCCGGACTTCTCGACGGTTCCCGAGAAAACCTGGCTGTCAGAAGCGCTGGGCGCTGCGGCAGTCGGGGTGCTGTCCTTCGGAGCCGATGGCGCTGCCGCATCCGGAGCCTGCGCATTGGGCGTCTGCTGCGCGGCCGGCGGGTTATCCGGCGTCGGCGCGGGCTGCGTCTCCGGCTTCTGCTGCGTGGGCGGAGTGTCTGGAGTCGGCGTAGGCTGCGTGGTCTGTTGGTCCGTGGGTATCGACGGAGTCGTTTGCGCGTTCAGCGCGCTGCCCCAGGAGATCATGCCGAGGACGACTGCCAGTGTGGCGAGAAACGAGTTAGATTGAATCTTGGTTTTCACTAAATCCTCCAGGAGCCAAACGGCTCTGCTGGATGAATAGCAAGCGCCCTGCCATCCCCTTGCAGATTCTGTCACCCGATTCACGCCCGCGTTGTATCTGCACGCTTTAGCTGCAATAGTCAGGAGCGCCGGGCGCGCATGTCAGCAATGTTTTCTTCACCGCTACAGCAGACGCCGTAGCCGAAGCGACGTGATTCGTCAACGCTCAGGCCCGCCATAGTGAGAATAGTTTTCGCCAGTGAGAGCAAGAAATGCATGCAGAGCCTGGACGACTCGCTGCAACTTCGCGTACACCGCCTTGGCTTGCTTCAGGATACAAATGTCGGAGTCGGCATCTGGACCATCGGTCTAGAAGGCGTCATCCCGAACGTAGCCGTTCTTCACGCGGAGTGAGGGATCTCGCGTGCTCACGAACGATTGAAGTCAAGCTGGCGCACTACTCACGTCGCTCCGAACAAACAAAAAGGACCGCAATCTCTGCGGTCCTTCTAGCTCTATCCGTCTCTATCCGTCGAATCCGTGTAGATCCGTGGCAAGAAGTTTAGTGCCGTCCTCCGCCACCGCCGCCGTGGCGTCCACCGCCGCCACCGCCGCCTCCAGGACGTCCACCGCGCCCGCGACCACGTCCACCACCGCCACCTGGGCGCCCGCCGCGACCACGATCTCCACCGCGATCACCGGTGCGCGGAGGACGATCTCCGCTCCCGCCCGCGCCCGCGCTCACGTGAGGTGGCCCGTCGCGATTGAAGTTCGGCTCGGAATCCGGCTCATCCGGAAAGTCTCCGCCGCCTTCGATCACGAGCGAACCCGTTAACGCTGGCTGCGCCTCAGCTGCTGGCGCCATGGCTGCATCGGGAGGAGGTGCTTCCCCGCCACCCATCTTCGCGCGCTGCTCTTTCAGAATTGCCTTGCGCGACAGCCGGATGCGGTTGCCTTCCACCGCCAGCACCTTCACCAGAACCTGATCGCCTTCCTTCAGTTCGTCGCGCACATCCGCAATGCGATGCTCCGCCACTTCGCTGATGTGCAGCAACCCGTCGGTGCCCGGCAGAATCTCGACGAACGCGCCGAAATCCGCCAGCCGCGTGACCTTGCCCAGGTACGTCTTCCCTACCTCGGCCGTCGCCGTGATGTCGCCGATAATCTGCAGCGCCTTCGCCGCCGACGCCTGATCGCTCGATGCCACCTTCACCAGCCCGGAATCTTCCACGTCGATCTTCACTCCTGTCTGCTCCACGATGCTGCGAATCATCTTGCCGCCCGGCCCGATCAGATCGCGGATCTTGTCGACCGGGATCTGCACCGTGTAGAAGCGCGGCGCGTAATCGGAAATCTTCTCGCGCCCGGTGGTGATGACTTCTTCCATCTTGCCCAGAATGTGCATCCGTCCACGCTGTGCCTGTGCCAGCGCTTCGCGCATGATCTGCGCCGTTATGCCGGCAACCTTGATATCCATCTGCAGCGCCGTAATGCCTTCTTTCGTGCCGGCAACTTTGAAGTCCATGTCGCCGTAGTGATCTTCCGCGCCCGCAATGTCGGTCAGGATGGCATAGTCATTACCTTCCTTCACCAGCCCCATCGCCACTCCCGCCACCGGAGCCTTCAACGGAACGCCCGCATCCATCAGCGCAATCGACGCCCCGCAGATGGTCGCCATCGACGAGGATCCGTTCGACTCCAGAATGTCAGAAACGACGCGCATTGCATAAGGCCACTTCTCTTCCGTCGGAAGCACCGCCGAAACCGCGCGCTCCGCCAGCGCCCCATGCCCAATCTCGCGCCTCCCCGCCCCACGCATAAACCCCACTTCCCCAACCGAAAACGGCGGAAAGTTATAGTGAAGCATGAAGCGTTTCTTGGATTCGCCCTCGAATCCTTCCAGGCGCTGCATGTCGTCGCTGGTGCCTAATGTCGCGGTTACCAGTGCTTGGGTTTCGCCGCGGGTGAAGATCGAGCTGCCGTGGGTTCTCGGCAGGACTCCCGCTTCGATCCAGATTTCGCGGACTTCGTCGAAGGCACGAGCGTCCGGACGGCGCTTCTGATTGATCACCTGCTCGCGGAAGATGCGCTCGCGCAGGGTTTCGTAGTACTGCTTGAGCTTCTCCTGGGCCTTCTTGTCGTCTTCCGGAATGGCGGCCTGGAGTTTTTTCTTGATGTCCTTAACCAGTGTGTAGCTTTCCGCTTTGGGGTGTTTCTTGGTATCGAGAGCGTCGACGAGCTCGGCGCCGATCTTGCCCCTCAGATCGTTGTAGTACGCGTCATCGAATTGCGGAGGCTCGACCTTACGCTTGGGCTTGCCTACTTTTTGCCGCAGCTCGCTGATCGCCTTGCAGATCTTCTTGATCTCGGTGTGGCCGAACTCGATCGCGTCGACGACGGTCTCTTCTTTCACTTCCTTCGCGCCGGATTCAATCATCACGATGCCGTCGGCCGTTCCGACGACCATGATGTTGACCAGGCCTCCGCGCATCTCGTCATACGTGGGATTCACGATGAACTGTCCGTCGACCAAGCCCACGCGCACCGCGCCGATGGGACCGAGGAACGGGATGTCGGAAAGCGTCAGCGCACAGGAGGCGCCGTTGATGCCAAGAACGTCAGGGTCGTTGTTGCTGTCAGCGGAGAGGACGAACGCAATGATCTGGGTCTCGCACTTGAACCCCTCGGCGAACATGGGACGCACCGGCCGGTCAATCTGGCGGCTGGTGAGCACTTCGCGCTCACTCATGCGGCCTTCGCGCTTGATGAAGCCTCCGGGGAAACGTCCGCCGGCATAGGTGTATTCGCGGTAATCGACGGTGAGGGGAAAGAAATCGATGCCTTCGCGCGGATCGGAGTTGGCGGTGGCGGTGGCGAGCACGACGTTTTCGCCGAGGCGGACCACGGCGGCGCCTCCGGCCTGCTTGGCGAGCTTTCCAGTTTCAAATGAGATTTCTTTGCCGCCGGATAGATGGACTGTAACGCTAGTTGCTTCTGGTTTCATGATTCATTCCTTTGAGTTGAGACAGGCAGCGATGAGATAGGCTGCAGCACCCCTCCGCCAACGCGCGGAAGGGCCGGGGCACCGATAGGTGCCGGGTTGAGGCGAGGGATCAGCGCTTGAAAAACGCACGTGTGGAGAATTCCTCGATGCTGGACCGTCTCCCCAGAGACGGATCATCAGAAATGGCCAGGAATGAAAGTTTCAATGTTTCGGAAGGTTTCAATGTTTCAAGGTCTTTCAAACCTTGAAACTTTGCCACCTTGAAACCTTGCCCTTCTCGGCCTACTTGCGGATGCCGAGTTTAGTAATGACGGTCTTGTAGCGCTCGGAATCGTATTTCTTCAGGTAGTCGAGCAAGCTACGCCGCTTGCTGACCAGCATGAGAAGGCCGCGGCGCGAGCCGTGGTCTTTCTGGTGCGTCTTGAAGTGCTCCGTCAACTGGCCAATGCGTTCACTGATGATGGCGATCTGGACCTCGGGACTCCCCGTGTCCGTCGCGTGCGTCTGGTACCGGTCAATGACGGATTTCTTTTGCTCTCTGGCTAGCACTTGCCTGGTGCACTCCTGTCTTCTTGGTTTCGATTTATCTTTGTGACGTTATTGAGGATATCACGCGGGGTTAGGCACCGTAAAGGATAGAGGGCGGCCGGGCACTGTCTTAACACAGTGTTAAGACACTACCGGGCGACCTGAACGACCGCAGGACGTCCAGGCGTTTCCCGACGCGGCCGAAATCAATCGCGCGTCCGCCTCCTTTACCCCAACTCCGCGCGTTCGAATCTCTTGATTGACGTGGGCACCGGGCGGTGCTACTTTGCACTACCATAAGGTCGTCACGCAAACTGACCTACCCGGGCAGAGGATTATCCAGCCGCAACTGACTGACGCGTGACTAGCAAGTCCACGAGAGCCCATGGATTGAATAACTGCATTCGGATGGAGGACTCCATGCTCGCCACTGCAAGAATGCGTGTCTGTGTTGTCTCGATTGCTATCGCGGCACAACTAACCATCATTGCCATCCCGATTGTTGCCCAACAGAGTCATTCGTCTTCGAACGGGCTCGCCGCGCAATCTGCACCTGGAACTGTGAAAAGCAAATCATCGAAGGCGTTACGCCCAGGTATCCCTCTCTTGCTGCCACCCACCTTCTATGCCTCGGGCCCATCCTGGCCTGGTTCGATCGCTGTCGCCGACCTCAACGGCGACGGCAAGCTCGACGTCGTGGTAGGGGACGCCTGCGGATTCCCCTCTTGTCCGAACGGCAACGACGTCGCGGTGTTGCTTGGCAAAGGGGATGGGACCTTCCAGAACATGGTGATGTACAACACCGGCAGCGACGGCAGCACGACAGCGCAGGCGCTGGTTGGCGACCTGAATGGCGACGGCAAACCTGACCTCCTTGTCTTGCACGGGTTAAATATCACCACGGGAGTCGCAAGCATGAGTGTCCTCTTCGGGAATGGTGACGGGACATTCCAGCCTCCGATTGTTTACCAGTCAGGAGGGACGTCTGCACCCTCCATGCTGGCGGACGTGAATGGCGATGGAAAGCTCGACCTTATCGCCACGGACTCCGGCGGAGGCGTCACGGTGAGTCTGGGCAATGGAGATGGAACCTTCCGGTCGGGAAACGCCTACAGTTCGGGCAACACATCTCCTAACGCGCTCAGCGTAAGGGACGTGAACGGGGATGGGAAGTTGGACCTGATCGTAGCCGACACAGGCCCAACTTGGGCAGTGCTCATCTCGGTGGGGGTTCTGCTTGGCAACGGAGACGGCACGTTTCAGCCGGTTGTGTCGTACGACGTGGGTGGGATCGGCTCTATCGCGATGACTGTCGGGGACGTGAATGGGGATGGCAAGCCGGATATCTTGGTAGCTGAAGATGGCACAGCTTTCGGTCAGATTTCCCCCGGCGAGGTTGCTGTTCTGCTGAACAATGGCGACGGCACCTTCAAGCCTCCAGTGATCTATGACGCGGGCGGACGAGTTGCACAAGCCATCGCTCTCGCCGATATGAACGACGATGGGAAACTTGACGCCATTGTGGCAAATATGTGCTTCAGTAGCACCAACGCCTGCTTTACCGCTCAGACTCAGGATGCCGCCGTCCTCTTGGGGAACGACGACGGTACGTTCCAGCCGGCGGAGGAGTATGGCACGAATCAGTATCCGCCGCAGATCCTCACTACGATCGCGATCGCCGATTTGAACGGTGATCATGAACCCGACGTGCTTGTCGGGGGATGCCTCCAAGTTGGGTGTAGCAACAATCAGGTCGCAGTTCTATTGCACACTGGATCAAACTCCACAACTACTACTCTGACCGCCACTCCCAACCCCTCGACTTTCGGGCAATTCGTCACCTTCACAGCCACCGTGACTTCAGGATCGGGTACTCCAACCGGAACCGTCATCTTCTATGACGGGCCTAACGAAGTCGGAATCAATGCCTTGGCGAACGGCACTGCATCAATTTCAAGCAACTCGCTCTTGGCAGGATCGCAGTCATTGACCGCCGTGTATCAAGGGTCGGTGGAGTTTAGCTCCAGTGAGTCTGCTCCCGTTATCGAAGTCGTAAACTCGGCGGCCACTTCGACATCCGTCATCTCCTCGCGCAATCCCGCAGCCATCAACGCGATTGTGAACTACACGGCAACCGTGACGACGCCGTACGGGGGGCAGACCAATGGCTCCGTAACTTTTGCCGACAATGGCGCTCAAGTCGCGACCGTCGCGATCAGCAACAATCAAGCCCGCTACAAGACGAGCTACAGCGTCGGCGGACAGCACTCCATCATCGCCACCTACTCCGGCGATTCCAACAACACGGCAAGTACCTCGCCCACTCTGACCGAATACATCCCAGCGACCACTTCCACCGCACTTTCCTCCAACCTGAACCCCTCGATTTACGGACAAACCGTCACCTTCACTGCGACCGTCACGCCCACAGGTTCGGTGCCACCTACCGGTTCCGTGAGGTTCTCGTGGAGTGGAGGCACGCTCGGTTCCGCCCCGCTCAACTCCAGCGGAGTTGCGAGCTTCTCCATCTCGACGCTCAATGTCCAGACTTTCCCCGTCGTCGCGACTTACAAAGGAGACAACAACAACGCCGCGAGCACCTCCCCCATACTGAACCAGGTCGTGACGCAGGCCACTACCTCGGCCACCCTGACCTCCAAGCCGAACCCCTCCGCGCAGGGTCAGGCAGTCACCTTCACCGCGACAATTACATCGCCAACGGCGAAACCAAAGGGTCCGGTCACCTTCACTGCAGGCAAGACGGTGTTGGGAACAGTACAGCTGTCGCAGGGCAAAGCGAAGTTCACGACGTCCACCCTGCCGGTGGGCACCACAACGGTCACCGCAACCTATAACGGAGATTCCGACATAGCCCGCAGCTCCGCATCAGTAACGCAGACAGTGCAGTAGCTCGTGGGAAAACCCGGGGACAGTCATGATAAGTAAAAGCCAGGAGGAGACGGAGGTCTCCTGGCGTTTGGAAGAGAAGGCGGGTGGCCCTGTCAAGAAATTGGACCTGGATATAGTCCACAGAGAATCCCCCGAGGAAAGACACGATTGTCCGGGCCACCCTCCCTCGATCGATTCCATATCCAGAGGGTGCCCCATCCTAACGTCGCGCCTTTTGCGACGTTAGGGTGGGAATTTTGACTTACCTGAACGCTCTGCTCGCTATCGTCACTTAGAAAGCGCTTTCTTGAGCTCTTTGATCAGCTTCTCCATCTCTTCAAGCTTCCGAATGATCTACCGACCAGGATAGGGACTTTGCTGTCACGAACAATTTCGTCGAAGTCCCCGGGGCGGGTGGCCCATCCTTTGCGTTCTTTGCAAAGGGTGGGCATTCCGGACTGCCGATCCCTTGGGCTTTCCTTTCCCCGTAAAGCGCAGACTCGGCGCGAATAGAGACAAATCCAGATCTCACATGGGAAAACTGGGGACAAGGGACGTACACCAATTCTTACGCCCAAAGTGGGAACCACAAACCCCGACGTCTCACGCCCGCCGAATCTCATCCAGCATGCGCTGTCGCAGGATGCGGCTGGCACGAGTCTGGTATCCCCTGCCCGGCTTCTTCAGCCAGGCGATGACGTCGGCGTCGAGGCGCATGGAGACGGCCTGCTTCACGGGACGATAGAACCGTCCCCGCACGGCGTCTTTCCACGCCGCGGGCGGGAGTTCCGGGATGTCGGAGGTGTCGATCTGATCGTCGGACATCGCCGCCAGAGCCGACAGTTCTTTCTTCTGTCTCGGGGTGAGTGGATTACTGCCGACTTGCCCGCTATCCAGCCAGAATCGTCGGCTGGTTTTATTAAACTGCCATTTGCTCCAATCGCCACGGCCGGTGGGCGACGTAGAAGGACTGACTGTTCCTCCTAAGAAGCCGCTATTGCAACTTCGCGTACTCTGCCTTGGCCTGCTTCAAGACAGGAATGTCGGGGTCGGCGTCTTTCCAGAGGGCGAGGAAATCTTGATATGCCGCCTTGGCTCTGGCCGTGTCGCCCTGCATGGCATACGCGCGACCCAGTTGGAGATGAGCCAGTACGCTTATGGGATCCCCTACCATTATCCCGGGGTGATCCAGAATTTTCTGAAACTCTCTGGTAGCGTCAGCCCCTTGTCGCGCGGCCAAGTACGCCTGGCCACGCGCATAGATGGGATAGAGAGCCCCGAAAAAACCTGTTTGAGTGCTGCGCGGCTGGCCCAGTTCATAGGGAACGGCAACCTGGAGAATTTCGATCGCCTTTGCGGGATCGCCATGATTCAGCGCAAGAAACGCACGTACGGTCGGCAGATAATTGAACTTAACTGACGTATCTTCGGGGAAGCTGCTTTCCAGATCGTTGGTCAGTCTTTGAGCCTGCGAAGAATCCCCCGCGATCGCCAGGGCAAGGGCCGCACCATACTGCACCTCCCGGTTCTTGGCGAGCGCTAGGGCTGCCATTGCCGCCGGCTTTGCAGCTGGCGCGTTTCCGTAAAAGGCTTCCCAAAGGGCTGCACGGGTTTCAAATCCAGCCGCCTTCTCTCGATGGGCCGCCTGCTGCGCCAAATCGCTCGCCCGCCGTAGCATCTTCGTGGCCTCTTGCAGGTGACCGGCGTATGCGAGGGCGAAGGCTTGATGGTCGGAGATTAATTCTTCGACTCCCGATTTCCCCCGAGCCGCGGCCACTTCGCGTTGCATGCCCCCGATGTCGCCTTTCAAAAAGGCAACATCGTATCGCAGGAGTGCTAACAGAGGAATCTCAATTTTTCGCTCGGAGGCTCTGCGAGCCGCGTCTTCGGCTGCTCCCAGACGGTCGAGGCTAAGAGAGTTGGAACCAAGAAGCGCATAGCCAACTCCAAAGTCCGGAGCCAGCTCAATCGTCTCTTGGGCTTCTTCGGCTGCCTTTTCATGTTCACCGAGCACGGGATAAATGAATCCCGCTAAGAATGAATGGGGCTTCCACTCACGAGGATAAGCTTGTGCCCACGCCTCGCAGGTCTGCTGCGCCTTTTTCTGGTTTCCTGTCGCCCGTCCGTCGTAATAAGCAGTGATAAAGAACTTCTCGTTGTCGCTGGCACGGTCCCGCAATTCGTAGGCTTTTCTAATATTCTCCGTACCAAGTTCGGTTTCGCCACTGGAACCGTACATGAGCCCGAGCGAGGCGTATGCGATGGCAAATTTGGGATCGATCTCGACGGCATGTTTAAAAAAAGGAATTGCGGCGTCCCCACCAGGGGAGGCGACAACTTTCCAGCCCATGCTATAAGCCTTTAAGGCTGCCAGTGACGGGGTCGTAGCCTCGGCGAGCGGAGTATCGTGCTTTTCGACGGTCACCAAGGATTCTCCGACCCGCGTTCTGAACTTACTTGCGATTTGAGTAAGAGCATTCAATACGTCTTCTTTCCTTGGCACTTCTACTTGCTCTTCATCGAGGATGTCCCCTGTGCGACAGTTCTTTGCGCGTAACCCCAATACGTACTGGCTTCCGAGATTTGCAATCGAGCCGTCGAGGACGGCGGCGCTCGCGGTGCGCTCGCAGATTTCATGGGCGAGCTCTGGAGTAAGTCGCGCATCGGGTGACTGGCCCATCAGGGACAGCGTGTGCAAGATTCGCTCCTCTGAGATGAGGCTCAGGAAAGGCGACTGTTCCAACTGCACGGCCATACCTTGCCGTAGAGTGCCGTCAAAAACGGGATCGCCCGTGGTGTTCAGGAAATCCGCGAGGACGATGGTGTCCTTGTCGGTCAGCTTCGGCGCGCGATAAGGATAAATGTAGGCGCCCACGGACAAGATCAACACCACCGCAACGGCGAGAATAATCCATCTTCCGCGTTTTTTGGCGACGGTTGAGGTGCCGCTCGCGGAAGTCGCCGCCAGTTGCGCCGAGTCCGTGTCGCGCCGCAGCCGTCGCAGATCCGCGCGGATTTCCGAGGCGTGCTGGTAACGCAGGTTAAGGTCTTTCTCCAGGCACTTACCGATGATTCTTTCCAGTTCGGGCGGCAGGTCTCGGTTCAATCTCATCGGCGGGACTGCAGCCCGGTTCAGAATGGAGTCGAAGACCACTCCTGTGGTTTCTCCGCGGAAGGGCAGCGTTCCGGTGGCGGCCTCATAGAGCACCACCCCGAAGGAGAACAGATCGGAGCGGGAGTCCAGTTCCTTACCACGCACTTGCTCCGGGGACATGTAGGTGACTGTGCCGACCGCGGTGCCTGGGTTGGTAAGAGATTCCTCCTTCGTCGAGGCGTTCATGTCCATGCCTTCCCCGTGGGGGGAGAGCTTCGCAAGACCAAAGTCGAGGATCTTGGCATTTCCGCGCACGGTGACAAAAATGTTCGCCGTTTTGATGTCCCGGTGGACGATGCCGGCGGCGTGCGCGCCATCTAGCGCGTCTGCAATCTCGATGCCCAGCGACAGAATCAGCTCAGTTTCCATGGGACGTCCCGCGATGCGGTGTTTGAGGGTCACACCGTCGAGGAACTCCATGGCTATAAAGGAGTGCCCGTCCTGTTTGCTGATTTCGTAGATCGTGCAGATATTGGGATGATTGAGGGCAGAGGCCGCGCGGGCCTCACGGCGGAAGCGTTCCAGAGCCTGCGGGTCGCGGGACATTCCGTCGGGAAGAAATTTCAGGGCCACGAAGCGACCGAGTTCGGTGTCCGCGGCCTTGTACACAACGCCCATCCCACCGCTGCCCAGCTTTCCCACGATGCGGTAGTGGGACACGGTGCCGCCGCCCGGAAAATCGCCGCTCTCGTGGGTGTCTTTGTCGCTGTTTTGCTGCTGCGCCATGGCCCGCGCGACCGCGTCGATGGCGGGAATGTCGAGAAAACTTCCAGCTTGCTGCTGTGCCGTCAGCAGAGAGCGGACTTCGCGTTCCAGCGCTTGGTCGCCGGCACATTCGTCACGCAGAAAAGCGTCGCGCTCTCCCGGCGGATGTTCAAGCACTGACTGCAGCAGGCTGTCGACTTGTTTCCAGCGGTCAGAGTCCATTGGTCGCTCCGCCGGTCAGTTCGCGATAAAGCCAGGCCTTGGCAGTGCTCCAGTCGCGCATGACCGTGACGGGCGAGACCTTGAGCACTTCGGCCGTTTCTTCCACGCTGAGTCCGCCAAAGAAGCGCATTTCGACGACCTGCACTTTGCGAGGATCGACTCGCGCCAGCGCGTGGAGCGCGTCATCGAGAGCCACCAGATCAGCCGCGCGATCGCCGCCTATTTCGGCCGTATCTTCAAAGGAGACGTGCTGCACTCCGCCCCCACGTTTCAAGTTGTGGCGCCGAGCGTGTTCCACCAGGATGCGCCGCATCAACTGGGACGAAACCGCGAAAAAATGGGCGCGATTCTGCCATTGCATGCTCTTGTAGTCGACCAGACGCATGTAGGCTTCATTGACCAGGGCGGTGGTTTGGAGGCTGTGACCGGGGCGCTCGCCTCGCATGTAGCGGCTGGCGAGGCGGCGGAGTTCGTCGTAGACGATGGGAGTCAGCCGGTCGAGCGCGGCGCGATCCCCGTCACCCCAGGCGCGGAGCAACCCGCTCACCTCCCCTAAAGGTGGGTGCGGAGCCTCGTCGTCGCCGGGTCGTGTTGATTTTTCCATCGCCTTGCGCCTCGGGAATCTTAACCCATGCGATTCGGCTTCCTCTAATCGGTCTTGGAATCGGGAGTGAGCCCTATGCGCCGAACCAGATCCCCAAAGCGCTGGTCGGAGCGAAGCGAGTCAAAAGCGGGATCGACATTCAGCAACGTGCCAAGAGGTCTTCGTTCTTCGTAATTGCGATCCAAACATTCCAATGCCTTTTGTTTGTCTCCGAGTCGTGCATATAATTGCGGATTATCAAACTCGCCAACCTCGGGCCCCGAGTTCAAGAGCTGCTGCCAGAAACCCGTCGCGCCCTGCGCCGCAAAAGCTTTTCTAAGCGTAACGTCCTGCGACGCTGCCTCTTTGACGGCGCGATCGTCGCCTGACAGAAGTCGGCCCTTGGTAAGTTCGCTGATGGCGGTTGGATACTGCCCCACTTGGGAATCCAACCAGGCAAGGTGGTAATAGGTCACGAAGAAATCAGGATTTAACTCAATCGCCTTTGTAAACTGCGCCCGGGCTTCGTCATATCTGCGGGCATAGAAATAAGTCAGGCCGAAGACCGTATTGTAGATTCGGGAAAATGGGTCGAGTTCCAACGCCTTCTTCATTTCGGCGATCGCTTCTTCTGATTTGCCCACCGGAGTCAGGTATGTCCACGCATACCGGAAGTGCGCTTCGGCATAGTTCGGATTGAGTTCAATCGCTCGCTTGAACTCCTGCTCTGCGCCTTGCCAGTCATATTCAAAGTCAGCTTTTTCCGCTCCCAGCGCGCTGTGGGCTTCGGCAAGATCATCGAGTTCCAATGCTCTGGAAGCGGCGGCCTTCGCCTTTGGGTAGAAGTCTTGTGGCGACCGAATGGCGTTCGCCACGTAGGAATCTGCAAGTCCAGCGTATGCCAGTGCGAAACCGGGATCTTTATCGATGGAGCGGTGAAAATACTCCGTGCTCTTATCGATCTCAGCGAAGGTCCGCTGGTTCAAGTAAAAAAGGCCTTTGAGGTAAAGCTCGTACGCCTCGGGATTTGGGGCGTACTTGTTGGTCGACCGGCCTCCATAGGGCGGAGCGAGTTTCACCTGAACCTGCTGCGCGATAGCTCTGCCCAATTCGTTTTGCAATGCAAGAAGTCCGCCGGTTTCGCGCTCGTAGTTGTGCGCCCACAGATGAACTTGATCTTTGACTCGAATCGATTGAGCGCTGATGCGAGCAAATCCGCGTTCTCGCCGGACGCTACCCTCGAGGATGTAGTCAACTCCCAGTTCGCGCCCGATTTGCGCGATCGTCTTGTTGGTGTGCTTATACGCCGCGGCGGACGTTCGAGCGATTACGCCAAGTCGTTCTGGGTTCAGTTCGCCTAGGTCTGTAATGGTCTCTTCCGTCAAGCCGTCGCTGAAGTACTCCTGCTCCGGGTCATTGCTCAGATTGGCGAACGGCAGCACCGCCAGCATCACTCGGCCTTGGGCGGCGGCAGACTGCGACCGGGTCCGCTGGCGCAACTCATAGATGCTGCCGGCGAGAACCACGACCATCAGCACTGCGATCGCGACGACCCATGGCCAAGATGTTGAAGAACGTCGCGGCTCCTGGCTGGTTGCGGGAGTGGCGGGCGCTTCGCGGGCGATTGCCTTCGGCAGTTCGAACTCCTTGACGTCGCCCTCGGAATTCGGAACAGCGGCCTCTGTGACCAACGCTATGAACCGGTATCCTTTGCCCGTTACGGTTTGTACGAAGGCGGGATTCTCAGGATCGTCTTTGAGAGCGTGGCGAATCTTCCGGATCGCACCGTTGATGCTGCTGTCCGTATCGAGGAAGACATCTTTCCCCCAGATCCTCTCGATTATGTCTTCTCGGGTGACGAGTTGCCCCCTGCGCTCGACGAGGAAGAACAGAATGTCCAGGGGGATTCGCTCCAGCTTTAGAGCACGGCCAGCGCGGCGCAGTTCATAGCAGTTGCGGTCGAGTTCCAGGCCGTCCCCGAATTGCACGATGTCCGCGGGCATATCGACACGACTTCCTGAAGAGGAAACATTCTACAGGGACTCGACGCGGATGGCCCAAGGAGGATTTTCGTATTCCCCCGGAAATCCCATCTTCACTCTACGCGGGCAGACCCAGTCTCCGCAGAAGATCGGCAAACCTGGGATCGCCGTGCAGATTCTTGAAAACAGGATCGCAGTTCAGCAGCGTGATATCCTCGCCGTCGCGTTCCGCATACGCCTTGTCAAGCCATTGGAAGGCCTTATCCTTTTCGCCGGCAAGGGCGTAGGAGGAAGCCAAATCGCTCGCTGACACGAACACTCCGTTCGGTGCCTTTAATGCTCGCAATGTCAGGTCAAGATTGTGTTGCCAATATCCCCGTTCTCCTCCTGTCTTAAAGGCTTGCAGCTTCATGGCCGCTTCCGCAGCCGCCTCCTCTGGACTGGCACCACCAAGCAACTGGCTCTTTTCATCCTCCGCGATCGCCTCCTCATATCTTCCCATTGTGGTGAGAAGGAAGGAAAAATACTGGTGGGCAAGCGGGAAAGTAGGATCCATCGCGATGGTGTGCCGGAATTGTTGATCGGCCTTTTCGTAGTCACCAGCAAACATATAGGTCATACCCATGAAATTGTTTATCGGCAACGACAGGGGATCGAGTTGCAGCGCTCGCTGGTTCTCGGAGATGGCCTCTGACATTCGTCCCATCGGCGCGAGATAACAATTGGCGTAAAAGAGATGGGCGTAGGCGGAGTTTGGGTTCAGTTCGAGGGCCTTCAGAAATTCTGCTTGAGCGCCAGGAAAGTCAAACTCATAGTGTGACTTCTCCATGCCGAGAGCCGCATGCGCCTCCGCGAGCGAAGGGTCCAGCGACAGGGCTTTGATGGCTGCCGTCCTTGCGTTAGGAAGGCTTTCCTTGGGTGAATAGACACCCAGGATGTTGCCGATATTGTAGGCGTCGGCAAGACCGACGTACGCCAATGCGAAATCAGGATCCTGTTCGGTCGCCCGCTGAAGATACCCGATGCTTTCCTTGATGGCGGCGGGATTCCTCTCATTCCAGTAGAAACGTCCTTTCAAGTACAGATCGTAGGCTTCGGGATTTACAGTGCGCATTCGGGACAAATCGATTTCCTGCTGTGGCGTGAGATTGATCTGTACCTGACGCGCGATCGCTTTTCCCAGTTCGCTCTCGATCTGCAGCAGATCATGAAGCTCGCGTTCGTAATTCTGTGCCCAGAGATGGGTTTGGTCGCCCACTCGAATTAACTGCGCACTGACACGCGCCTTCCCACCCTGGCGCCGCACACTTCCTTCCAGAACGTAATCAACCCCCAGTTCATGGCCGATCTGGCTTATCGTCTTATTTGTGTGTTTGTACGCCATCGCGGAAGTGCGAGCGATGACGCCCAGGTGCTCCGGGCTCAATTGGCCCAGATCGGTGATTGTCTCTTCCGTCAAACCGTCGCTGAAGTACTCTTGCGACGGATCATTGCTCAGATTTTGGAAAGGCAGGATCGCCAACATCACTCGCTGTGGGGCAGCCGGGTTTGCCGACGAATGCCGGCGCGCCAGGTATGCGAAGCCGGCCAGAATGACAAACAGAGCAATCGCCAAAAGCGTCCACGCGGGCCCCCGGATCTCCCAAGATCGGTCATGCGGCGCTTTGGGGCCAGCCTCCGGAGTAGCGACGTTCTCCGTAGGTTGAGGAGTTGCCGCAACCGTTTCGGAAACCGGCGCGACGAAACGATACCCCCGGCGGGAAACCGTCTCGATGAATCGGGGGTTCTCGGCGGAGTCTCCGAAGGCAACCCGCAGTTTGCGGATGGCGGTGTTCAGGCCTTCATCGAAACCAACATAAGTGTCAGCCGGCCACAACTTCGACTGCAACTGCTCTCGAGTGACAACTTCGCCAGGACGCTCCAGCAGGATCGCCAGAACCCGAAAAGGCTGCTCCTGCACAGGCACTTTTCGCCCTTCCTTATGGACTTCGCCAGAGCCGAAGTCAATTTCGAAGAGTCCAGTGCGAAAACGGCGGCGGGAACTGGCAAGCACGTCCATCAATCTCCACCAGGGGAACTTGATTTTACCCCAGACCTCAGTACAGAGAACGCAATAACTCCTTCGGCAACCTTCGCTTAGCAAGTCAGGGAGGGTTTAGTGCGGGTCAATTGACCGGACTTTGGCTCTGAACTAAGAGTACACCCACTTCGGCAGTTGCTCCGCAGCGAAATGGGGCGGGCTGAGGAAAACCAAATCAATGAGGAGAGTTTATGCACAAGAAGGTATTTGTGAATGTGGGTATGTTGGGTCTGCTCATGCTCGGGACTTTGGTGTCAGGGTATGCGCAAAGCGAGTCTCCTGCCTGCAACAACAAACTCATCGCGGGCAACTATGGATTCACCCTTCAAGGCAGCAAATTAGGAGGCGCGGGGTACACCGGCCCGCAGGTGGGTGTGGCGATGACTGAGTTCGATGGCATCGGTGCACTGACCCAGATCGACACCGTCACGGTGAGTGGACAGGTCGTCGCCGACTTTACCCATACTCCGGCCACCGGGACTTACACGGTGAATTCGGATTGTACCGGCACCTTCACTATCAACTTCACTGACGGACGTCCGCCGGTGGTGGTGAACTTCGTTGTAGTGGAGAACGGCAACGAAATCGACACCGTGGTCACCAGTGCGGGCGGAAGCCAGGGGATCATCGCCTCCGGCAGCATCGGAAAAAAGCGATTCTCCAAACACTGAGTCCGGCTGACTGATGGGAAGCGACGGGCAGCGCCGAATCTCCTCACATCCGCTGGTGTGGCCGCGACGGTCCCTGCGGCCACACTGGTGGATCACACGGAAATCTTCATCGGCTCTCTTCCAATGACAACGGCCATCTTTTCAGGAGCTTACGAGGTCATCAAAAAAACAGCGAATCGTCAGGCGGGCTCCATTGCCTATCAGGCAGGCTTCCGGCAGTCTGGCCCTCGAACGGGACGACTGAGGCCTTCCAGGCCCAGACAAAATGACCTTCGAGGAGAAAAACGATGAAAAGCTTGTTCTGCAAACAAACCCTAGCGGCCGCCGTAGCCTTCCTGGCACTCGGCGCTGCAACCGTAGCGCACGCGGGTTCGTGCTCCAACGCTACGCTGAAAGGCCAGTACGGCCAAACCATCTCGGGCGAGATTCTGCCCGCCCCCGGGGTAGTGTTGCCTCAAAACGGAGTCGCCATGACCACTTTCGACGGAAAAGGAACCTTTACACAGAAGGATTTCGTGGTGATCAACGGCGCTGCCACATCAACTGGATTTGCAACCGGCGAAACGGGCACATATACGGTCCTTTCCGACTGCACCGGAAACGCCACCATTAATTATCCTGATGGATCCTGGATCAATCTGGAACTCGTGGTTGTAAAGCAGGGGCGGGAATTCCACACCGTCGTTTCGTCCCTAAGCATGGCGGGGGTGCTGCAGCCGACGAACATCGGCAGTACCGGAGTGCGCGTGGAGAACGCGGAGGGACACTAACCAACCTCTTCCCTTCACTTGACCTGTGACCGATTCGAGCCACGCCTCATTGCAACCGGGAAGTTGGCCGCGCCCGTGTGGCACGGGGAACCACACGGAGCGCGGTCGCTGGACTGGAGTTCTGTCGTTTCAAGAAAAAGTGATCTCTGCATGATAGGCCTGTGCCCCAGTTTGCGCCTATCTGAGTGAGACGTTCCCAAACCTACAACGCCGTGACGAAAGCAAACGAACACACACTTGGAGGAGATTATGAAAAACCTGGCCACTCAGTCCCAGCGAAGAACCTTGAAGAAAATCACGATGTATCTGGTGTTGTCTTCCTCTCTGCTAATCGCGCCCGCGGCGTGGGCTTCATGGGGAAGCTTCGTCTCGACCGGCAACGCCACCGGGATCGGCAACCCATCTTGCGCCCCTGTCATGACCGGACAAGTCGCGTGCGCGGTGCGGAGTAGCAAGTCCGCCATCATGGTCAATACGTTCAACGGCGCTTCATGGGGAACGTGGAAGATCCTGACTGGGACCGTCGTCTCCGATCCAAGTTGCACCAACGATGGAAAGGGCAACGTGTTCTGCGCCGCTGCTGCGAGTAACGGCGACCTGGAAGTGTCGATTCTCAAGGCCGGTGTATGGAGCACCCCGACGAATGTGACAGCCGCGCTGTATTCGGCGCCCAGTTGCACGGAGTACATCGCGGGAGAAGTGCTGTGCGCCGCCCGAAGCTCTTCTGGAGGTTTAACGTGGTCGCTTTATAACGGAACTGCCTGGAGCGCATTCGTCAACCTGACGACCTCGACCGTTACCGCGCCGAGTTGCACGAGCGACGACAACGACGGAGTGATCTGCGCCGTATACACAACCGGGTACGCCACACTCGTGAATCGATACAGCGCGAGTAAGTGGGAGGGCTTCCTCAACCTCAGCGGTATTGGGAGCGGCAACGCGCTCGATTGCATATCCTGGCAAGCTCCTGGGGATGTGGCATGCTTCGGAAAAGGATATGGGTCGTCCATCTTTGTAACCACTTTCAATGGGCTCTCGTGGATCGTCGGCGACTGGTCCGACTTTCTTGACCTGGACGGTTCCGCAAATGACAACGTCGGTTGCACCTCGCAGTCTGCGGGTCAGTTGGTCTGCGGAGGCATTGGAATCGGTGTAGGTAACGCCGCATTTTTCGCCGACGTTTACAACGGCTCCGTTTGGACGGGCTGGGCTCAGATCGGCGGAACCGGAGTGGGCACTCCTGCCTGTTCGCCGCTGGGCACAGGGCAGGCCGTGTGCCTCGTTATGGGCGTCAACAACAAGCTGAGCAGCGTCGTCGGCCCGTGAGCGTAAGGGCAATTCCGCCTAATTCTCCTGAAGCACTCTCTCGACGAGGAACGCATTATCGCGCGGCGGGAGACTGATTCTAGTCGAAGAAGCACAGGTCAAACAGGGTCGATTCTGTGGGAGGGGACGAAATGAAAGGCCTAAAGAGAAGGATCAGATTGGGTCTGATTGTCGCAATCGGCAGTCTTGCGCTTGCGGCGGTGGCCCAGACTTCAAACATGGCGTCGACTGCACCGTCGAGCACAAACAGCGCCGTGGTACCACAATTGGTGAATTACAGCGGCGTTCTCACGGATGTCAACGGAAAGCCGCTGACTGGGGTGGTTGGCGTCACGTTTGCGCTGTACCAGGATTCAGAAGGCGGCATGCCGCTCTGGATGGAAATCCAAAACGTTCAGCCCACAAAGAACGGCCACTATACCGTCATGCTGGGTTCCACCCGTAGTACGGGCTTGCCGCAGGATGTATTCGTCAGCGGCGAAGCGCGATGGCTGGGAATCCAGGCGGAAGGGCAGGCCGAAGCGCCTCGAGTACTTCTGGTGGCTGTGCCTTACGCCTTGAAAGCAGGCGATGCCGAGACCATTGGCGGACTGCCTGCTTCGGCCTTCATGCTGGCGAATGGGACTTCGGCACCCGCAGGAAGTACGAAAACTGCGGCCACCACAGCCTCCGGTGCGTCGAAGAATTCGGCACCTCCGGCGAATGCGGGCGTCACTGGCAAAGGCACGGTCAATTACATTCCGATGTGGGATACGACGAGCGACATCGTCGACTCAGTCATCTTCCAGAAAACTTCGGCAATCGGCATCAGTACGACCGCCCCGGCGGCAACGCTTGACGTGAACGGGAAAACAGATGTTCGCGACACGCTCACTCTGTTTCCCAAAAGTACGGACAACACGCTAGCGGTGAGTGGAACCACTTTCAATATCTCCAGCCTTGGCAAAGTCACATTCGTCACCGGGCAGACCTTTCCGGGTGCAGGAACCATCACAGGCATCACCACGGCAACCGGCAGCGGACTATCCGGTGGAGGAACCACGGGGACGCTTTCGCTGAAAGTGCCGGCGGCAGGGATCACCAACGCGATGCTGGCGGATTCGAAGATCACACTCAATGCCAGCACAGCCGGCGGGCTTACCGTGCCCGGAGCGATGACGCTGGGAAGCACTTCCACCATCGGGCTCAAGACTTGCACGGCGAATCAGGTGCTGCAATACAACGGTACAGCCTGGGCGTGCGCCGGCGTAGGCACGGGAACTGTGACCAGTGTCGGCAGCGGCGCTGGGTTGACCGGGGGGCCCATCACCGGATCGGGTTCGTTGAGCATCGCCACGGGTGGAGTCAGCAATGCCATGCTGGCGCATTCGTCAGTGACAATATCGCCGGGCACGGCCCTGACCGGCGGCGGTTCAGTAGCGTTGGGCGGCAGCACTACGCTGAGTCTAGACACGAGCAAAGTACCGCTGCTGGCGGGCGCCAACACCTTCGCTGCGAATCAGACGATCAACGGCACGCTTACGGCCAACTCTACTGGTCTCACCATCAACGCCACCAGCAGCAGTACTTCCGCTTCTGCGGTGGGCGGGACCGGGACTACTTATGGTGTGACCGGACTCGGCGAATCGACTTCCGGCATCGGCGTCGCGGGATATGAGTTAGCCAGTACGGGCACTACGTACGGCGTTACCGGTGCGAGTTCGTCCTCAGCTGGTTTTGGCGTATATGGTTCGAGCCCGTACATCGGCGTCGGAGGAAATGGCAGTAGCTATGGTGTCTACGGCTCGAGCGCGGGTTTCCTTAGCCTTGGTGTATATGGTACGAGCCCGTATATCGGCGTTCAGGGATATTCGTCAGCTACAACGGGCGGAGGATCCGGACTTTACGGGTCGAGCGCTTCTAGCGTTGGTGTCGGTGTAAACGGTGTAAGCGAGGGGATTGGGGTTGAGGGCTACAGTAGCGGCAATGTCGGTATTTACGGTTCTGCAAGTGGCAGCAGTTTGGAAGGTTCAAACCTTGGCAGTGCGGGCGTATGGGGCGACACGGGCAACCCTCTTTATGTGGGAGTGCTTGGCACCGCCGACGATAGCCTTGCAGGTTATTTCGCCAACAATAGCTCAACCGCTCCGACCATACTCGCTGAGAACTCCAACGGGAGCTTCGGAGCCGTGGCTTTCCAAGCGTACCTGGACGATGTTGGTACCTACGCGATCATTGGCGATCCAGGATGCAACACCGGCTTCATCGCTCTCGCACTCGGACAAGCAGAGATGACGGGATGCAGCAACTACACGTTGGCCGGCGGCACCAACGGTAATACCTACATCAACGCCCCGAGCGGCGGGGCGGTGCACCTCCGCATCAACAGCGTCGAGCAGTTGGCGGCTACCAGCGGCAATGTCAGCGTCTATGGCACTTTCAGCGCTACCGGAACCAAGAACTTCCGTATCGACCATCCTCTCGACCCCGCGAACAAGTATCTCTTTCACGCGTCCGTCGAGTCCTCCGAGGTCCTGAATCTTTACAGCGGAAACGCCGTGCTCGACGCCTCGGGCGAAGCCGTGGTTCAGCTTCCCGATTGGTTCGAGGTCATCAACAAGGACTTCCGCTATCAACTCACCTCCATTGGCGCGCCGGGGAGAGACCTTTACGTTGCCGAGGAAGTTTCCGGAGGGCACTTCAAGATTGCTGGAGGCCGACCCGGCGGCAAGGTGTCCTGGCAAGTGTCGGGAGTGCGAAACGACGCTTGGGAAAAGGCGCATCCGATGCAGGTTGAAGCTGATAAGGGTGCCGAACGCGGCCACTACTTGACTCCCGAACTCTACGGAGCAGCTGAGACGGCGCGCATCGGCTATATGGCGCCGGCACCGGGAAGCGAGCAGGTCGTCCGCACTCGACCGTCGATGCTGAAACGTGGCAACGTTTCGCCGTCGCGGCACCCGACGATGCCCAGCATTCCCGTTCCGCCACCTATGCCGGTTGCACCGAAAGCAATTCCGCTTTCCCATCCGCCTGCGCCAGTCGGGAAACCGGCGGTCAACCAAAAATAGCCGCCGCTCGCGCGAAGACAAATCTCAAGCCACGTGGGCAATTTGACGGAATCAAAGGAGGTCACGAGTGAAGACACTACGGTTAATCGCATGCTTTACCGGTCTGGCAGTGTTCGTCGCACTTGGAAGTCCTCGCGCGCAAGCGTAGGCTGAGATCGATCCCGATCACTACGAGACCGGGGGCTGCGGAGCTTCTGCCGCAACCCAAGATGATCGACCCTGGCCAAGTCGGCAAAATACGCTGTGAGGGTAATTTCCTGTTGCCCTCCAGCGTACGTACAACGGGAGCAGCCTGCCGCCCGGTAAATACTCAATTTCAGTCGATTCCGAAGGAAGAACTGTCCGGATCACTCTGAATCGAAGAGAGGCTCGCGTGAGAGATGAGGGAATCGCGCAAGGACAAAATCGGAATCGCAGGCGGAATGAAACGGTATTCGACGCAGAAAGGAAGACACCATGAGGAGCGTAGCGTTCATTTGGAAAACTCTCCTGGAGGGTCTGACGATTATCCTCGCTTTGCCTTTGACCTTGTGGGCGCAGACGAACGACGAAACCGATCGACAGGCAATCGCGGCGGTGATCGACCGGTTCGTGGACGCCGGGAACCGGCATGACGCCAAGGCGTTCGCCGCGGTGTTTACCGAGGACGCCGACTTTACCAATTGGAGAGGCGAAGGCGCGAGTGGAAGAGCGAAAATCGAAGAGTTCCACGCACCGATGTTCTCGACGATTTTTAAGAATAGCCACCAGCGCTATATGGACATCAAGACCCGGTTCATCCGTCCGGATGTGGCGGCAGTGGATGTGCATTGGGAGATGACGGGGGCTACGGATGCCCAAGGAAATCCGAGGCCCGATCGCCGCGGATTACTGAGTTTCGTGATGGCAAAGGAATGCCGGCGACTGGCAGATCGTGGTGATGCACAACCTGGACCTGTCCGCACTCCCGCCCTCGGCAAATTCAGCAACCAAGAATCCGTGAGCATAAAGACCCTCAATCGCCATTGAGTCGGAGCAAGGTCTGTGCGTTCGGACTTCGCGGACTGACCACGCTCCAACAATTTTCGCCGCTAGACAATCCCTTCAAAAAAACAATTCCTAGGTGATAGTTCTGTCCCGCCGATTGCGCCTACCTAGACGAGAGCGAAATGAGCTCAAAGATCAACCGCAGACAACGCGGACAAAACTTAGGAGGCCACATGAAATCCCAATCTCTGCTGTTCCTTTCGGCGCCGATACTCGCGGCGCTGGCGGTTCCAATGAACGCTGGCGCGCAGGACGCCCAGCAACGTCCACTCCCAACCGCCCATTACACCGTGAGCGATCTCGGCACATTGTCCGGCGGCAATTTCAGCCAGCCGTTCTTCATCACGAAGAACGGCCGCGTCGCCGGATCCTCAAACCTCGCTGACGGCTCATCTCATGCCGTTGTCTGGGGCAGCAAACAAGCGGCCGACCTCGGTACGCTCGGCGGATCGAACAGCATCGCCTTCGGCGTAAACATTTATGGCCAAGCCGTCGGCGAGGCCGAAACCTCCGCCTCCGATCCCAATGGAGAGGATTTCTGCGGCTTCGGCACCCATCTCATCTGTCTTCCTTTCGAATCGGCCAACGGCGTCATGAATCCTCTCCCCACGCTCGGGGGCAACAACGGCGTGGCTATGGCGATCAGCAATCGGGGAGAAGTGGCCGGATTTGCGGAGAACTCGACACCGGACCCAGGATGCCCAGCTCCCCAAGTTCTCCACTTTAAGCCTGTCGTCTGGGAAAAAGGAGTGATTCACAAACTGCCTACCTTTGGGGGCGATCCAGATGGCGTCGCCCAGCAGATCAACGACTACGGACAGGCCGTTGGCGGGTCGGGAACCTGTGCAGCTTTCAACGTGAATTTCCTCTACAACCTCGTGCCGGTTCATGCCTTGCTCTGGGAAAACGGCAAAGCGACTGACCTCGGGAATCTGGGCGGGCAAACGGGACTGGCTGGTGGAAATGTTGCCTATGACATTAATAACGTGGGTCAAGTGGTCGGTAACTCGGACCTGCCGGGCGACACAACTTTTCACGCTTTTCTCTGGACCAGGAAAATCGGGATGAAGGATTTGGGCACAGTCTCCGGCGACGTAGCCAGCGTCAGCATCAGCATTAACGATGCCGGCTTGATCGTGGGTGCATCCCTGGACGCGAACTTCAACCCGCGGGCGTTTCTGTGGGAGGACGGCGTCATGACCGACCTCAACACTCTGGTTGCGGGTAATTCTCCCCTGTATCTAATGACGGGTTGCTCCATCAATTCCCGTGGGGAGATCACTGGCTTGGGTCTCACCAGCACCGGCGAAATTCACACCTATCTCGCGACCCCGACACGAGGTGTTGCGAGCGGTGAGAGTAATTCACAGGACGCGATCAGCCGGAGGATTCAAAGTGACGATGCCCACAAGCAGCTTCAGCAACAACTGAGCTCCGCCCGATCCGGAGCGCGGTTTATGGGGCTGCAATAGGGGATGTCGGCTTTAAGCGCCAATGTCCGATGGCTGAGCAATGATGGAAGGGGGCCGCGAGAGAGCAGGAGAATCTGCTGCTCTCTCCTCTCTCTCGCGGTACCGAGATCGCAACTCGATCGCAGGACGCGACAACTGGGCTTCGGGCGGAATGTCGGAACACAGGGAACTAGGTTCTTGGTCGCAAAATCACCTCACGCCGATGCCGAGGTCGCTTGAGTCTACGAATGCCGGACGACCCACTCAGCGGGAGTAAGGTCTGGGAGGCACCTGATCGGGAGATCGGCAAGCCCGGGGAGAATCGTGGAAAAGTAATCGCGCACCGGGGCTTGCAACCGACGGCAGCTTTCTACGACCGAGAGAATCGCCGCAACTTTCGGTCCCGCTTGTGGACTGCCGATGTGCAACCAATTCTTACGACCAAGAGCTACCGGAGGCATGGAGTTCTCCGCCAGGTTAGTGCTCAGCTCTAA
>ODAK010000094.1_pt1 | contig 93080 bp, 95 predicted proteins | sample 1539591 | NCBI WGS metagenome assembly ODAK01 (sample SAMEA3539303, study PRJEB22396) | soil metagenome | biome: tundra; feature: field; material: soil | place: USA | collected 2010-05 | depth 0.15 m | reverse complement strand
GCCCTCATCACCTGGCAACAAATGGGCGCCATGGGGTCTTTGCGATAGGCACTAAAGCCCAACACGTGTCCACGAAAGCGCGTCCACTCCAGCAGGCCGAAATCGATGCCCTACCTGATGCCCTATACTGGGGGCCGATGCGTAAGACCAGCGTCTATCTCGATGAGGATCAGGCTCAGCGCCTCGCTCGTCTGGCCCGTGAGGAGGGCAGGTCACAGGCGGAGATACTGCGCGAGGCCGTCGCCACCTACCAGCCCAAGCCATCCCAGGACCGGAACTTCGCGTTGGCCGGCTCAGGGCACGGCGATGGTTCATCTATCGCGGACGTACCGGAGGAGGATCTGCTCAAGGGCTTTGGCGAGTGACCGTCGTCATCGACGCCGCCCCCCTCGTGGCGTTTGGCGATGCCAACGATCCGCAATTCGCTCGCATCGACGAGCTGCTGCGGACTGTCGATGGACCGCTGATCATTCCAGCGCCCGTCACCGCCGAGGTGGACTACCTACTCGGACAGCGGCTTGGACGTGGGCCACGGCGAAATTTCATCGCCGATCTCGCCGCCGGACGATTTACCGTTGCCTGCCTGGAGCGCGAGGACTACACCACGATCGGAGAGCTCGACGCACGCTATGCGGACCTTGAGCTTGGGCTCGCCGACTGCGCGCTGGTCGTGATCGCGAACCGCTACGGGACCGACCACATCGTGAGCTTCGACGAGCGACATTTCCGTGCCGTCACACCGCTTCGAGGCGGAGCCTTCACGATCCTGCCCAGCGATAGCTGACGACCGGACCCGCCGAGCGGGCGCTCTCCCTGACAGGCGCACGGCTTCCCACCTGGTAGGGACGGGGAGACCGGGACGACCTGCGAACCCCTTTCCCGGCCTGGACAGGCTGCTTGAGCTCCTCATGGAGCCAGCCGGCCGGGAAGTTCGGCGACGGGCAGCGGAGGCGATCCGTACGCAACCGTCTGCATAGCGCGTTGTCCCTTCCTCGTAGTCAAGGACCGCCGTCCAACTGCCGAAAACAGTGGGTAGAATGAACGCTATGGAGGCCGCTACCGCAATACAAGCCAAGCAGCAGCCGGCAGACGATGCCAAGCTTCGCGACGCCCAGCGCGCCCGCCTGCGGCAGCTACGTGAGGAACTCGTCGCTGAGGGTGCCGATGGCGCCGCGAGCCTTCCTCAGCTGCAGGCCCACGCGGACGCCTGGCCTGAGTGACCCGCCGCCATCGCCGCGACTTCCTGCTCGACAGCAGCGGTGTCAGTGCGCTCGCCGCCAGCCGAGACCTGCTGGTCGCCTATCTGGAGCTACTTGAACAGCGGTTCGACGGCGCGCTCCTGATCCCCGTGCCGGTTCTCACCGAGATACGCTCCGGCCACCGGGGCCCCGACACGCTCGTTGACCGTCTGATCAAGGCCATCGGCGCAGAGGACGATATCTACGCTCCGCTGACCGTTGAAGCCGCCATGCGGGCTGGCGTGCTGCGCACCGAGGCGCTATCCCTGTCGCGCCACAACATATCTACCACCGATGCCCAGATCGTGGCGATGGCCGAGGAGCGCAGCCACGTGTGTGCAGTGACGATCATCACGGGTGATCCAGATGACATCAACCTGCTCGTCGGCCTGACTCGCCGCACCAACATCGCTGTGGATGTCCCCGGCTGACCAGCGCCGCTCACCCTCGATGAGGGTTCGCACTTCGAGCATGAGCGGGAGCAACGGGGTCGAACCCGCGATTGTCACCCCGCAGATCGAGATCCGGTTCTAGTCCGTGCCGGGAAGCGCGTCGAGCAGGTCGCCAGTCGTGAAGACCTCGACGCCAGCGTCGTGGAGATCCTTGTCTTGCGACCAGACTGGTAGATCCAGCTTGAGGGCCAGCGCAACGGTCGGCCAGTCATCGGGGTCACGAGCAGCGATGCGCCTCTTGGCCTCCTCCTCCAGATCGTCGTAGGCGGAGGCCGGCTTCCAACTGATCGGCATGACCTGGAGGGCAGCAAGCAGGAGCGCTTGATCGAGACGACGCTTGGCGGCCAGGCGCGGAAGATGGCGTGCGATCTCCTCGGCCACAGCTTGCGTAGCGACACACGCTGGCCCGTGGGGCGAGGCGATCACGAGACGGGCACGGCCGCCGATCAGCGCGGAGAGGACGACGTTTGCGTCAACGACTACGACGGGCGGCAGCGAAATCGTCCAGCACCTCAGACTCGCTTGAACCGGCTGCCGCTAGCTGCGCGCCGACCTGCTCAGACAGCCGCAGGAACACCTCGCGGCGAACCTCGACCGGCAGCTCAGGCGTATCCCAGGGCAAGAAGAAGCCAGCAGGGGCGCCATCGCGCGTCACAAGGATCACGTCCTCAGAGCGGAACATCTCGGTCGCGTGGTCGCGGAAGTCGCGGACGGTCACGACCTTCATGTGGGCACCTCAGTGGTCACATGCCAAGAGTAGCATTGCGCGACTCAAACGCCCAACAATCCCCGCCGGGTGCCCCAGTCAAGACCACTCCGAGAACGCTGGCTGTCAGCGAGGCTCGCACGAAGGTCGCAAGGCTCCACAAGGAGCGATTTGCTGCGTCGACTCAGTCCTGGTCCGGCTGAGCTGCGTTGAGGTCATCCAGGTCGACGAGATCGCGTGGACGGCCGGCTGCCCGCTTCATTGCTCGAAGGTGCTCGAGCGCGCATATCGAGATCGTCACGTCTGCCATCTCGATGTCGATCGCCCTTGCTCGCAGCTCCGCATATGGCAGAACTCCCTCGAGACCCTGGACTACGTCCAAGTCGCCGAGTTGTGTAGCGATCAGCGCTCGTTCGCCACGGCGCAGCAGCATCGCGATAGAACGCTCGGAGCCGAGTAGCGATTCCCCCAGCTGGACGTGACCACCGAGCTCAGCCGCAACGCGGGCGAGCGCGTCGAGGTTCTCCGGCACCGGGTCGGGCACGATGTCGCAGTCCTTCGTTCCCCGCACAACACCCCACGATCCCAGCGCCAAGCCACCAATTACGACGAAGCGGATATCCGCCTGCACAAGCTGGGCGAGAAGCTGGTCAAAAGACGGGGCGCTCAACGGGCACGCTGCGCAGCATCGCGCAACTCGAAAAGCTTGCGTGTCAGCAAGATCGTCTCTTCGAGGTTCACAGCGAGCGGCCGCTGCCCATCGGCACGCAGTCTCAGCCGTCGCACGCGCTCCCCCTCGACATCCTTCGATCGCTGCTCGGGTTGCTCAGCCACCGATCCAACACTACCGAGCCGATCAACCAAGACCAGGCACGAGGAGTGGCATGCAGAGCGCCTGCCAGAACCCATCTGACAAAAACGGGGATCGCGGGAAAGCCCTCGAAATCTCCATGGTCCCTGATCCGAAAGCTCCACGAGGAGCGATTCGGGCCGAGGACTGATGATTAGGCACCTGGAGACCGCTACCGCGCATCGGCTGCAGCGTGTCGTCAGGCAGCTTTGGCTGAAGCTGCTCGGATCAGCGACCTGACCACTTCGCCGGGTCTCTCGCCTTGGTCCTCGGCGATCCGCTGCAGTGCCGCTGCGTCGTCTCCCTCGAGCGTGAACTGCACGATGAGATGACGCTCTCGAGAAGGCTCGACGATCTCCGCGTCGGCCGAGTCCAGGTCGCCGAGCTCCTTATCGAAGTCTCCGGGCAGTGGCTCTGGGAAGGTACTCATCACGATCTCTCCAAGATCTTACGCTCGGCAGGCGTCGAATCCCACCCCGTGATGAGGAGCCACGTGGTCGGCTCTATCGTCTCCTCGATCACGAGCGTCAGGACTCGACTAGCGTCGCTTTGGCCAGTTATGAGCCTGCGCGTGTCGGGCTGACGCCGCTGCAGGCTACCGCGCCGGTTCTTGACGGCGACATGGCGGTTCCAGATCGTCTGCTCCGCCTCGACGACAGAGATCCCCCGAGCTCCGAGCTTGTCCAGAGCGGCCTCCGTGGCGAGCAGCTGATTGGCGGCATCAGACACCACTCAAGGATGATCGACGCTTGGGACGCCCTAGCGGACCAGTTTCGAACAAGCCCCTCATACCGGGGCAAAACGGGGATCGCGGGAAGGTCCTCGAAATCTCCGTGGCCTCTGATCCGAAGGCTCCACAAGGAACGATTTGAGCCAATGACCGACCGTTGCATGCAGTCGCGCGATCAGCCGATATCGCCGCGCGGTGCGACCCACACGCTCGGAAACGACAGCGAAGTGTGCTCCACGATGATGTCGTAGTCGTGGTCGTAGTGCAGCACCCCAAGATCCTCAGTAGTAGCGACTGAGGCGATCAGCAGATCGACTGGCTTCACGCGATGTGAGATCCCTGGCGTCGCGGCAAGCTCAGCTTGAGCCGTGAGAGCGGTCGCAGCGGCCTCCGCGGTCAGAGGCGCATGAGGGAGCGCATCGAGCCGCTTGGCGGTGATGGCGAACCCGTCGCTGTCACGAGCGCTGTAGCGCATCTCCAGCAGCGTTGGCGGACACGTCCACAGTTCGTTCGCGACGAGTGCCGCCTCGAAGGTCTCACGCGCAGCACCGGCGAGGCGTCCGTCGAGCAGCCGAGCCCATACTGAGTTATCGAAGAGCAGTGGCCTGCCGTAGCCGGTCAATGCATCCAGCCATGCTCGCTGACCTCGTAGGCGGCGTCCACGTCGAGGCCGTCTCCGGTACGCAACTGCTCGATCAACTCGCGACGAAGCTCGGCCTTCTCAGCCTCTTCTCCTCGTCCGACTTCAAGCTCTCTCAGCCGATCACGAGCGCCACGGATCACCAAGTCGTCAAGCTTCACGCGCTCCCCTCGGCGACGGAGGGAATCGAGAGCCTCACGAACAGGGGGAGTCTCAGTGATCGAATGGCGCGGACGGCGAGTAGGCACCCAGTGAGTGTAGCACCCGGTACAGCACCACTCCGGGGGCTACACATACGCGTTTGCCATCGGTGCGGTTTCGAACAACGACCTCAAACCCGGCGAAGACGGGGAGACCGGGACGCGTTGCAAACCGTCACGCCCAGCTTGAGGCTTTGATGCGGCTGCTGTTGGAGCCGGCTGGGCGGCAGACACGTCGGCGCGCCGCGGAGGCGATCAGGCGACTTTGAGATATTCGCGTAGCGCCTTGCGGATCACCGAAGAAGTTGTCTCGTGATCGCGCTCGGCACGACTAGTCAGTGCTTGGCGCAACTCCGGCTCAAGCCGCACAGACTCCACACTGGCGGCCGCTGAGCCGATCGCTGGGCGCCCCCCGCGTCGGCGGAGCATCTTCTCGACGTCGTAACCCGTCTCGGCCTTCTCGGCGAGTTGATCGACCAACTCGTCGGTGATAGGCACCCCGCTCGCTGTCCTTCCATGTGTCTTTTTCGCCATGCTCACCCTCCCGGCAGCAGCCGTTGATACTTCGCTCTCATCGCCATCGCGTGGATCGCCAACTCCGACCCATCGTCCCGCACGATCGTGACGACCTCCAGCAGCCCAGCACTGCGAGCAGGGCCGAGATAGAGACGGGTGTCGTCGTCCTGATCTTCGATCGTCATCGCGTGCTCCGCCGCGTGCTCGACATCCTCATCGGAGATGCCGTGCTTGCGCGCCGACGGGTGGATCTCCACGAACGCAATTGTAATACGAAACCACCGAGACGTCGGGCAGGGCATGCCCATCCGGCCAAAACGGAGAGGGAGGGATTCGAACCCTCGAACGAGGTTGCCCCCGTTACGCGATTTCCAGTCGCGCCCGTTCAACCGCTCCGGCACCTCTCCCGGCGCTTGTTCGTCGATCTGCGATCGACGGCGGCGAGCCCAAGGCTACGACACCTGCGCCTCCAGCGTTGCTAGGCTCCCCGCATGCTTCTCGCAGCCAGCGAAGCGTTCAGCAAGGATGTCGGCCTGATCGCCACCTTTGGTGGGATCGGCGTGATCGTCAACATAATCCTCGTCTACATCGCCGTCCAGATCCGCGGCGAGCGCCGCCAGAACCAGGAGTATCTGGCCTCGCGCCAGCCGCCCGGCTCCTGACCCGCTCGCCCCGGCCCCGGCCGCGCCGGGGCCCTCAGATGATGTAGACAGGCGTACCCACGGGCGAGTGGCTGTAGAGGTCGATCACGTCCGGGATGCGCATGCGCACGCAGCCGTGGGAGGCGTCGTGGCCGATCGAGGAGTACTCGCTGGGGTCGATGCCGTGGATGCCCGCGCCGCCGTCGAAGGACATGAAGCGCGCCTTCAACGGATCGGCCGGCCCAGGCGGGACGACCGTGCCCGCGAGTGACCCCGCCCAGGCTTTTTTGGGCACGTACCACGGTGGGTTGACCTGCTCCCATTCGATGCGGTGGAGGCCGGCCGGCGTTTCCAGGCCTTCCATGCCGACCGCGATTTCGTAGGTCTTGGCCAGTTTCAGGTGGTCGTAGAAGCGCAGGCTGAAGGTGTTGCGGTCGACCACTATGTACGCCGGGTATTTGGCGGCCAGCTGGGCCGTGGTCACCTTGGGCGCCACCTTCTTCGTGGGCACGATCACCGTTCGGCTGGCCGTGGCGCCGACCAGAGCCCGATCGATGCGAGCCCCCAGCGCATCGCTGTTCACGGTCAACCCCACCTTGCCCGGAACCGTGTCCAGGCCGCTCGCCGTCGGCTGCACCGAGGCGTCCTGCGGCGAGCGGTTGACGCTCCCGCGGATCTTGGCCGTCAGATCGCGCACCGCCTGGTGGGAGTAGCTGACCACGATCGGAACGCCCTTCTTGACGCTGCCCCCGAACAGGCCGCGCGCGGTACGTGTCAGGATCGAGCCTTCGCGGCTGGCGCTCACCGCCTGGGAGACCATGTTGGCGACATCCACGCTGAGGTGCGCCTGGCGTGCTCCGAGGGTCCACACCTGCGAGCCCGACCGCACGGTCACGTGCTGGCTCAGCCGCGAGACGAGGTCGTGTTCCACCTTCGTGCGCGCCGCGGCCTCGCGCAGCCCCCCCACGGGTACGCCCCCGATGCTCACTCCGCTCGCGATCAGATCGCGCCTCGAATGGTCGTACAGGTAGACGCCCGCAGCCAGCAACGCGAGCACTATCACGACGCCCGCCACCACGATCGGCAGGAAGGCGGTGCGGCCCGCCATCCGGCGGCGGCCTACCGAAGATACGGCCATCTGACCTCACACTAGTTCGCCAAGAACGAATGCCGACGGTCCGAGTGTACCGGCATGGCGGGCCGTGCAAGCCACTTTGCGGGACGGACGGGCACCGCGCCGCTCGCGTGGCATGGGAGGGGCGCTGTGTAACTCTGATTGACAGATCGGGGTGTCGATGTAAACTCGTCCGTCCTTCCGCTGGGAGAACCCGACCAGGAGGTGCCGCTCCCCATGTCAGTCGCCCCCACCGCCGTCCCCGCCGGCCCCGAGCCGGCCCGGCCACCAGCGGCCGAGGAGGAGCAGCCGGCGCCGTGGAGCGACCCCAAGCGCCACGCCTGGCTGCTGGGGCTCGTGATCCCCACCCTGCCCTTTCTCACCTGGGGTCTGGTGCACCTCACCGGGCTCGGCGTCCTCTGGTTCTATGGACCGGTGCTCGTCTTCGGGATCTTTCCCCTGCTCGACCTCGCCATCGGGATGGACGCGCGCAACCCGCCCGACAGCGTCATCAAGTGGCTCGAACAGGACCGCTACTACCGCTGGTGCACCTATCTGTACATACCGGTCCAATACGCGGGGCTCGTGTTCGCGTGCTGGCTGTGGTCCAGCGGCAAGCTCTCCACCTTCGACAGCGTCGGCCTCGCGCTCACCGTGGCGATGGTCAGCGGCATCGCCATCAACACCGCCCACGAGCTCGGCCACAAGCGCGCGAGCCTCGAGCGCTGGCTGAGCCGTGTCGCGCTCGCCCAGAGCGGCTACGGGCACTTCTTCATCGAGCACAACCGCGGTCACCATGTGCGCGTGGCCACACCCGAGGACCCCGCAAGCGCACGGCTGGGCGAGAGCTTCTACGCCTTTCTGCCCCGGACCGTGCTCGGCAGCCTGCGCTCGGCGTGGGAGCTCGAGCGCGTGCGTCTCGCGCGCATGGAGCGCTCGCCCTGGGGGCCGGGAAACGACATCCTCGGCGCGTGGGCCATGACGGTCGTGCTGTTTGCCGCGCTCGTAGCCGGCTTCGGCTTCGTCGTGCTCCCCTACCTGCTGATCCAGGCCGTCATCGGCTTCTCCCTGCTCGAGGTCGTCAACTACCTCGAGCACTACGGCCTGCTGCGCCAGCGACGCGAGGACGGCCGCTACGAGCGCACGCGCCCGGAGCACAGCTGGAACAGCAACAGCGCGGCATCCAACGTCCTGCTCTATCACCTGCAGCGCCACTCCGACCACCACGCCAACCCGATCCGCCGCTACCAGGCGCTGCGCCACGTCGAGAAGGCTCCCCAGCTGCCCACCGGCTATGCCGGCATGATCCTGCTCGCGGTCATCCCACCGCTGTGGAGGCGCACCATGGACCATCGTGTCCTGGCTCATTACCAGGGCGAGCTCGCTTGCGCCAACCTCAAGCCAGGGCTCGCCCGGCGCAAGCTCAGGCGGTATCAGCCGACGGCCTCACACGCACAGGACACGCCGTGAGCCGCTACCGCTGCCCCGCCTGCGGCTACGTCTACGACGAGCAGCACGGTCACCCACGCGAGGGCTTCCCGCCCGGAACCGGCTGGAGCGAGGTGCCAGAGGACTGGGCCTGCCCGGACTGCGGGGTGCGCGATAAGGTCGACTTCGAGCCCGTCGACTGAACGCCCCGCAGCTGCTCTCGACGCGCACGAGACGAAGATGCCCACAGCCGAGCAACGCATCCCCTACGCCGTGGCCGCCCGCGAGCTGCTGCGCAGCACGCTGCTCGACGGAGCCTGCCATGAGCTGCAATCCCGCCGCTGGAGCGAGATCACGATGGCCGACATCGCCCTCGCCGCCGGCGTCAGCCGTCAGACCCTCTACAACGAGTTCGGCTCGCGCGAGGAGTTCGCCCAGGTGTTGGTCATGCGTGAAGCCGAGCGCTTCCTCGACGCGGTCGAGCAGGCCGTGCACGCCCACCTCGACGACCCCTCCCGCGCGCTCGCAGCCGCCTTCGACGTCTTCCTCACAGCCGCCGCCGATAACCCGATCGTGCGCACGATCGTCGGCGGCGAGGGCGCCGAGGAGCTCCTCGCGCTCTTCACCACCCAGGGCGAGCCGCTCGTCGAGAGCGCCGTCGAGCGCATCACCGCGGTCATGCTCGCCGGCTGGCCACTCGTGGAGCCCGCCGACGCGGAGCTCCTGGGCGAGGCCCTCGTCCGACTGGCCATCAGCTACGCCGCCCTGCCCAAAGGGCCGGCCAGCATGACCGCTGCCTCAGTCGCCAAGCTGCTCGGACCCTACATCGAGCACCTCGTCGCCGATAGCGGCGCTTAGCGGGCGCTCGCGGGCGCGGGCACGCCGGGGTCCGCAGAAACTACCGTCCGGCATCGCGCGAGCAGGCCATAAGATGGATCCCAATGAGGCTCGGCCTGCTCTCGACGGCGCGGATCAACGAGCTGCTCGTCGCGGGGGCGCGCCAGGTGCCTGGCATCGAGGTGGTCGCGATCGGCTCGCGCGACCATGCCCGCGCCGAGGCGCAGGCGCTGGCGCTCGGCGTTCCACGCGCGCACGGCTCCTACGAGGCGCTGCTCGCCGATCCGGACGTCGAGGCGGTCTATGTCGCGCTGCCCAACTCGCTCCACGTCGAGTGGTCGCTGCGGGCGCTGGCGGCCGGACGCCACGTGCTCTGCGAGAAGCCGCTCTCGCGTCACCCCGACGACGTCGCACGCGCCTTCGATGAGGCGGAGCGCGGCGGGCTCGTGCTCGCCGAGGGGTTCATGTGGCGCCACCATCCGCAGGCGCTGCGGCTGCTGGAGCTGGCGCAGGAGATCGGCGAGCTGCGTCTGATCCGGGCGTCGTTCTCGTTCCTGCTCGAGCGCGCCGGCGACCTCCGCCTGCAGGGGTCGCTCGAGGGCGGCGCCCTGATGGACGTCGGCTGCTACTGCCTCAGCGCCGCGCGGCTGCTCGCCGGCGAGCCGCTCGCGGTGAGCGCCCAGCAGGTGCGTGGCGGCGACGGCGTCGACGTGCGCCTCGCCGCCTTGCTGCGCCTCCCCGGCGAGGTGCTCGCGACGATCGACTGCGGCCTCGACATGGCGGCCCGCGACGAGCTCGAGGTGACGGGCACACGCGGCGTCCTCTGGCTCGACGATCCTTGGCACTCCCGCAACCCCGCCATCGAGCTGCGCCGCGCCGACGGCTCAGTCGAGCGCATCGCCGTCGAGCAGCTGGACCCGTACGCTTGCGAGCTCCAGGACTTCGCCGCCGCCGTCGCCGGCGAGCGCGCGCCGCGCTACGGACGCGAGGACGCGCTCGCGCAGGCGCGCGCGATCGCCGCGCTCTACACGAGCGCCGAAACCAACCAACCGACGGAGGTAGAACGATGAAGACGAGTCTCGGCATCTGGGCGTTCGGCCCGATGATCACGCGCTTCGTTCCCGGCGGCTACCAGCCGGCGCACGCCTATGACGCGGAACCGGTCGCCGAGAAGGTGCACCGCGCCGTCGAGGGCCTCGGCGATCTGATCGACGGCTACGAGTTCCACTACCCGCTGGAGCTCTCCCACGAGAACATCAGCGACGTCCAGGAGGCCCTCGGCGACCACGACATCTACTGCGTCGCCACCGGCCTGCACCTCGACCCGCGCTTCGGGCGCGGCGGCCTCGTGAACCCCGACGAGCACGTTCGCGCGGAGGCGAAGCGGATCGTGTGCGAGGGGGCCGAGTTCGCCGGCGGGCTGGGTGCGAACCTGATCGTCTGGCCGGGGATCGAGGGCTACAACTACCCGTTCCAGACCCCCTACGTGGACTCGTGGCACTGGCTGATCGAGGGCATCGGCGAGGCCGCCGAGGTCTGCAAGCGCCACGGGGTCAAGCTGTTCCTCGAGCACAAGAACTCCGAGCCGGCGATGAAGATCCTGATGCGCAACATGGGGATGACGATCTACGTCGCCAACAAGCTGCGGGCAGAGGGGCTCGACAACGTCCAGATCAACATGGACTGGCAGCACCTGTTGATGAACGACGAGCACCTCCCGGAGTACGCCGCGCTGCTCCACTCCGAGGGACTGCTCGGCCACCAGCACGGGAACTCCGGCTGGGGCACCTTCGACGACGACAACATGCTCGGCGCGACGGCGTTCATGGAGACGATCGAGCTGGCGCTCGAGCTGCGCCGCTGCGGCTACGGCGAGAACGGCGAACGGCTCGGTCTCGACCTCTACCCCTACACCGAGGATCAGATCGGGGCGGTCAAGCGTTCGGTGATCCAGTGGAACTTCATCGACTCCATAGCAGCCAAGATCGACGACACGGCGCTCGCGGAGGCGCAGACCCGCAAGGACGCCGTCACCGCCTACGAGCTGGTCTACGCCGCGCTGGGCGCGTGAGCGGCGGCGACACTCCGGGACACCGGGCGTGAGCGCATTCGGGCTGGACGTCGGCACCAGCGGCGTCAAGGGGCTCGCGCTCGACGCCGAGGGGAACGTGCTGGCGGCGGCGGAGGCGGGGTATCCGCTGTCGACGCCCCGCCCCGGCTGGGCTGAGCAGGATCCGGAGGATTGGTGGCGCGCGGCCGAGGCGGTGCTCGCGCAGTTGCGCGCATCCGCCGGGACGCCGCAGGGCATCGGGCTCTCGGGACAGATGCATGGCCTGGTGGTGCTCGACGCCGATGACCGCGTGCTGCGGCCGGCGATCATCTGGAACGACCAGCGCACCGGCGCGGAGTGCCGCGAGATCGAGGCGACGCTCGGCCTGGAGCGGCTGACCGGGCTGACGGGCAACCGCGCGCTCACGAGCTTCACGGCGCCGAAACTGCTGTGGCTCCGACACCACGAGCCGGACGTGTACGCGCGCATCGCGCGCATCGCGCTGCCGAAGGACTACGTCCGGCTGCGCCTCTGCGGCGAGCACGCCACCGATGTCGCCGACGCCTCCGGGACGCTGCTGCTGGACGTCGCCGAGCGGCGCTGGAGCGAGGAGATGCTCGACGCGCTCGCGTTCGAGCGGGAGTGGCTGCCGCGCGTGCTCGAGAGCCCGCAGGCGAGCGGCGTGACCGCCGAGGGCGTGCCCGTCGCCGCCGGCGCGGGCGACCAGGCCGCCGGCGCGCTCGGCGTCGGCGTCGATCGCCCGGGACCGGTGTCGGTCGTGCTCGGGACCTCCGGTGTCGTGTTCGCCGCGCTCGAGCGCTACGCCGCCGACCCGCAGGTGCGCGTGCAGACCTTCTGCCACGCGATTCCGGGCACCTGGCACGCGATGGGCGTGATGCTCTCGGCGGCAGGCTCGCTGCGCTGGCTGCAGGCGATCCTCGGCGCCGACTACGACGTCCTCACCGCCGAGGCGAGCGCCTGGGCGCCGACGACCGAGGGGCTCACGTTCCTGCCCTATCTCGCCGGCGAGCGCACGCCGCACGACGACCCCGACGCGCGCGGCTCCTACACGGGCCTCAGCCTGCGCCACGACCGCGGCGCGCTCGTGCGCGCGCTGCTCGAGGGCGTCGCCTTCGGCCTGCGCGACTCGCTCGATCTGATCTGCGAGCTCGGCGGGGTGGGCGGGGCTCCCACACACGGGCGCGTCTCCGGCGGCGGCGCGCGCAGCGAGGAGTGGCTGCGAATCGTCGCCTCCGTGCTCGAGCTGCCGCTCGAGCGCGTCGCCGTCGAGGACGCGGCGGCGTTCGGCGCCGCGCTGCTCGGCGGCGTCGCCGGCGGCGTCTGGCCGGACGTCCCCGCCGCCGTCGCCGCGACCGTGCGCCCGCGCGAGCCGATCGAGCCGGTGCCCGACTGGATCGAGCCCTATCGGGCGGGGCGCGAGCGCTTCCGCGCGCTCTACCCGGCACTGCGCGCATGCCGCTGACGCCACCCGCCGACGCCGTCATCTTCGACTTCGACGGCGTCATCATCGACTCGCGCCAGCCGGTCGAGACGGCCATCAACGGCGCGCTGCTCGCGCACGGCTTCCCGCCGCTCAGCACCGCCGAGACCGCGCGCTTCATCGGCCCGCCGGCGTTGAGCGCGTTCGCCGAGCTGACCGGCGCCGCCGAGGACTCGGAGATCGTCGCCGCGGCCGTCGCCACCTACCACGACATCTTCGCCCGCGTGTATCTCGAGCAGACTCAGCTCATCGAGGGGATGCCAGAGCTGCTGCGCAGCCTGACGCTGCCGCGCGCGCTCGCGACCTCCAAGGCGCGCCAGTTCGTCGCGCCGCTGCTCGAGCACTTCGGCATCGAGTTCGCGGTCGTCAGCGCGCCCGTGCTCGACGAGCCCAAGGCCGAGACCGTCGCGCGCGCGCGGCGACAGCTCGGCGCGCGCAACCCTGTCGTCGTCGGCGACCGCTTCTACGACATCGAGGCCGCGCGGGCCTGCGGCCTGCGCGTGATCGGCGTCACCTGGGGCATCGGCGACCGCCACGAGCTGCGCGACGCCGACGTCATCGTCGAGCGGCCCGCCGAGCTCCTCGCACTGCTCGCGTAGCGCGGGACCGCACGGCGATCTCGCGGTCGGACCTGCGACGATGCGACCCGATGGAGCAGCGGCGCATCGAGCGACTCGGACGCAGCGTCAGCGCTGTCGGCCTCGGCACCTGGCAGCTCGGCGCCGATTGGGGCACGGTCACGCCGCAGGCGGCGCACGAGGTGCTCGACGCCGCCGTCGACGCCGGGGTCACCTTCTTCGACACCGCCGACGCCTACGGCGACGGGCGCAGCGAGCAGTTCTGCGGCGAGCTGCATGCGCGTCATCCGGAGATCTTCGTCGCGACGAAGATGGGCCGGCGCGTCGAGCAGCTGCCCGAGAACTACAACCGCGACGCGTTCTCCGCCTGGAACGAGCGCTCGCGCGCGAACCTCGACGTCGAGTGCGTCGACCTCGTGCAGCTCCACTGCCCGCCCGACGAGGTCTACGAGGATGACGCGGTGTTCGCGGCGCTCGACGAGCTCGTCGCGGACGGTCACATCCGCGCCTACGGCGTCTCGGTCGAGACCTGCGCGCAGGCGCTGCGCGCGATCGCACGGCCGCACGTGGCGAGCGTGCAGATCATCCTCAACTGCTTCCGGCTCAAGCCGCTCGAGCAGGTGCTGCCCGCGGCGCGCGAGGCCGGCGTCGGGATCATCGCGCGCGTGCCCCTCGCGTCAGGCCTGCTCTCGGGGCGCTACGACGAGCACACGACGTTCGCGCCCGAGGACCATCGCAACTACAACCGCCACGGCGAGGCCTTCGACATCGGCGAGACGTTCGCCGGCGTGCCGTACGAGACCGGGCTGGCCGCCGCGCGGGAGCTCGCACAGCTACTCGACCCCGGGACGACGCTCGCCCAGTTCGCGCTGCGCTGGGTGATCGACCAGCCGGGGGTGAGCACGGTGATCCCCGGCGCCCGCAACGTCGAGCAGGTGCGCCAGAACGTCGCCGCCGCCGCACTCGAGCCGCTGCGCCCCGACCAGCTCGAGGGGGTCGCGGAGGTCTACGACCGGCTGCTCCGCGAGCACGTCCACGGGCGCTGGTGAGAACCTAGGGCTCGAAGTCGAGCGCCTCGTCGAGCGCCTGCTCGAGCATCCCCTGGCCCTCGAGGAAGTCGACCACCGTATAGCGCGCGCGCAGCCGACCGCCGTAGCGCAGCCCGGCGCGCAGCATCGCCGCGTCGATCCCCAGATAGCCTGGCCGGCGATCGGGGATGCCGGCGCGCAGCAGCGCATCCGCGACCGCGTCGAAGCCCTGCAGCGACGGCGCCAGGCGCGCGCGCAGCGCCGCCCAGCGCGTCTCCTCGTCGGGCCAGGAGGCGGGCACCGCGGCGATCAGGCGCTGCTTCTCCCTCACCGCCGCGAGGACGTCTGGCGGCGGCTCGCCGATCCACGCGCGCGCAGCAGCATCGAGCGGCTCGGCAACCGGCTGCGGCCGGCGCGGCAGCGCCACCCCGCCGCCGAACGCGAACCGCTGCAGGCGCATCGCGAACCCCGTCGCGTAGCCCACCTGGAGCCCGTGCAGCGCCCGCGGCCGCCTGCCGCGGCCGGCGAGCAGGTCCCAGAAGTGCGATGCGTGATGCTCACAGCCGCTCGCCGGGCGCGAGCTGCCGACCGCCGCCATCACCAGCCCCGACTCGATCAACGCGCGCAACAGCCCGCCGATGGCCTCGACGTCGCCGGCGAGCAGCGCAGCGACGTCGAGCTCGGGCAGCGGCTCGAGCTCGCGCCAGTCCTCGCCGTAGAGCAGGTGCGTCGCGAGCCAGTCGACCCGGGCCGTGGTCTTGGCGAGCAGGTCGCCGATGCCGGCCCGCGTCAGCTCGACCGGCGCCGCCGCCGCGATCCGCGGATCGGCGAAGATCGCCGCCGGCGCCCGCGCGGGCAGCGTCAGCTTGACGCCGTCGCGCTCCATCGCCGCCACGCTCGACGCGTAGCCGTCCATCGACGCCGCCGTCGGGACGCTGACGAAGTCACAGCCGGCGCTATGCGCGGCGTAGCGGACGATGTCGGTCAGGGTCCCCGAGCCCACCGCGACGAGCCCGCTGCGCAGCCGCGCGCGCACCTGCGCCGCGGCGTCCTCGGTCGCGTGCAGGTCCGCCGGGAGGACAAGCGATTCGGCGTCGAGCTCGCGCGCCACACGCGCGCCGGCGACCGCCTCGGTGTTGACGTCCATCACCACCAGCGCCGGCCGCGGCACGTGCGCCGCGAGCCGCTCCAGCGCGCCCTCTTCGACGACGATCACTGCCCGTAGTACGCGTGCGGCCCGTGCTTGCGCTCGAAGTGCTTGCGGCGGAGCGCGTCGGCGAGCGGTGGCGCGTCGGGGGCCAGGAACGTCGTCAGGAGCGCCAGGCGCGCGACCTGCTCGAGCGTGACCGCGGCCTCGACCGCGGCGGCCGGCGAGGCGCCCCACGCGAACGGACCGTGGCCGCGCACCAGCGCGCAGTTGTCGTGCTCGACCGTCGCCTCGACGAGCACGCGGCCGGTCGCCCCCTCGTAGTCCTCCTCGACCTCGGACTCGCTCAGCGGGCGTGTCAGCGGGATCGGGCGCGCGCTGAGGTCTGCATGCGTCGTGCCGAGCAGCGGGATCTCGCGCTCGGCCTGCGCCCACGCCGTCGCCCACGGCGAGTGCGTGTGCACGATGCCGCCGATCCACCCGTACGCGCGGTAGAGCTCGAGGTGCGTGGGCGTGTCGGTCGACGGCCGCCGCTCACCCTCGACGACGTTGCCCTCGAGGTCGACCACGACGAGGTCGGCCGCCGTCATCGTCTCGTAGGCGACGCCGCTCGGCTTGATCGTCACGAGGCCCCGCTCGCGGTCGATCCCGCTGACGTTGCCCCAGGTCAGCGTCACGAGCCCGTGGGCCGGCAGCGCGAGGTTGGCCGCCAGCACCTCCTCGCGCATCACAGCTCCTCGATCTCGACGTCGAGCAGCTCGGCCAGCCGCCGCCAGCGCTCGCCCTGCTCGCCTAGATTGGTCACGAAGTGGTGCGGCCCTCCAAGGCTGAGCCACCCGTCCATGAAGTCCTTGACCCCCGCGTAGGGGCGGAAGTGGAAGTAGGGCATCTCCACGTTTGGCAGCTCGGGCGTATCGAGCACCTCGCCGTGGCCGACCAGCAGGCGCACCGACTCGCCCTCGAGCTGCACGAGCGCCGCCGTCGTCGCCGGGCCTGGCCGCGCCGAGAAGACAAGCGTCGGCGGGTTGCCGAGTCCCCCGATCCCGAGCTCGCGGTCGATCAGCCGCACCGGGCGGTCGCCCCGGGCGACCCGCGGGTTGCCCTCCCCCATGTGGCTCACCAGGACCGAGTCGAGCTCGAAGTCCATCGCGTAGAGCTCGCTGAAGTTCGCCTCGCCGATCAGCGTCTGCGCGGCGCACATCAGCATCAGCGTGCTCGCGTCGCCCTCGGCGGCGTAGCCGTAGCCGTCGGCCATCAGGTTCGAGGCGGCGAGCAGGGGGAGCTGCTCGAAGCGGCCGTCGCCCCCGAGCGAGTCGAAGTGCTGGGTGAAGCCCCGGTAGCCCTTCTCCTCGAGCAGGTCCCGCAGGGCCAGCTCGAAACGGGCCGCATAGGCGTGGGCGGCGGCCGGCAACGACGGGTCGACCTCGAAGGCCTGCCCGTGCTCGCCGACCAGCCCCTCGATGCGCCCCGCCTCGATCCGATCCATGCGCGTGAGCAGCGCGCCGAGGTCCTCCGCGACGACCGTCGCCCCGAGACGGCGGAGCATCGCCGGCGGGTCGTAGAGGATGTCGCCCATCCCGTTCATCGGGTAGCCCAGCAGGGCGACCCGCGTCGAGCGCAGGGCCGTCACCGTCGCCGCCGCCCGCGCCCAGTGGCCGAAGCCCTCGACGAGCTCCTCCGCGTCCCACTCCCCGGTCAACACCGAGAAGGGAACGCCCGAGCGGACCAGCGCGTTGGCCTGGTCCTGGGCGCCGTGGATGCCCTGGTTGTAGGTCAGGTCGGCCATGTCCCAGGCCGCCGTCACCGAGCGCTCGGGCTGGATGTTGGCGAGCAGCAGCGGCAGCGGCGTCTCGAGCAGGGCGCGCACGCTGCGCATGGCCGGCCCGTAGGTGAGCATCACGATCGCGATCCCGTCGAGTCCGCGCGCGCCGTACTCGCGCACGATCTCCTCGATGTCCTCGCGGTTGCGCGCAGGGCGGATGAAGTCGATCTCGGCGACATCCGCGAGTCGCGCCGCCACCGCGCGGGCGTACTCGTCCTGATGCTCGGTGATCCCTGGGAGCATCTCGTCGTAGAGCTCCTGCATGATCCCGAGCAGCCCGATCCGAGGTTTCACGACATGGTCCTTTCGGTGTGGATGCGCTTCAGCTCGTGGAGCAACTCGACCTCCGTGCGCCCGAGCCGCTCGTACAGGCTGCGATAGATCGCGTACACCCGATCGTAGACCGCCTTGGCGTCCGCGTCCGGCGCGTAGCTGCGCGCGATCCCCGGTCGGGTCGCGGCGATCGCGCTGCCGATATCCGGAAAGGCACCGGCGGCGACGGCGCCGAACAGCGCCGCGCCGCGCGCGGGGACCTGCGTCGAGTCGGGGACGCTGACGCGCAGGCCGCTGGTGTCGGCGAGCAGCTGCATCGTCAGCGGGCTCTTCTCGGCGATCCCGCCGCAGGCGACGATCTCGTTCAGCTTCAGCCCGTGCTCCTCGAAGTTCTCGATGATCCGCCGGTTGCCGAACGCGATCGACTCGAGCAGCGCGCGGTAGATCTGCTCGCGCGTCGTCTGCAGCGTGAGCCCGAACAGCGCGCCGCTGAGGTCGGCGTCGGCGAGGATCGTGCGGTTGCCGTTCCACCAGTCGAGCGCCACCAGTCCGCTCGCCCCGGGGCCGATCGCGGCGGCCGCGCGCTCGAGCGAGGCGTGCTCGGCGCCGGGCGCGAGCGTCTCGATGAACCACGCGAGCATGTCGCCAACCGCGGCCTGCCCGGCCTCGTAGCCGTAGAGGCCGGGAAGGATGCCGTCGCGCACGACGCCCGTGATCCCCGGCAGCCGCACCTCCGCCGGATCGATCACGAGATCGCAGATCGAGGTGCCGACGACCATCACGAAGGTCCCCGGGTGCTCCACCCCGGCGCCCGGGACCGAGACGAACGAGTCGACGTTGCCGACCGCCACGGCCACCGACTCGGGCAGGCCGAAGCGCGCCGCGAGCGCCGGGCGCAGCGTGCCTGCGCTCGTGCCCAGCGGCGCGAACTCGGTTCCGAGCTTCGCCGCGGGCCGGTCGAACCCGGGGTAGGCGGCCTCGAAGAACTCGGCCGACGGCAGCCCCTCCTCCTGCGACCACATCGCCTTGTAGCCCGCCGTGCAGCTCTGGCGGCACTCGTTGCCGGTCAGCTGCCAGACGATCCAGTCGGTCGCCTCGATGAAGCCGTGGCAGGCGTCGTAGACCTCGCGATCCTCGAGCCACAGCTCGATCAGCTTGGGGAAGTACCACTCCGAGGAGATCCGCCCGCCGTAGCGCTCGAGGAACGCCTCGCCGCGCGCCGCCGCGACCTCGTTGAGGCGGTCCGCGATCGGCTGCGCCGCGTGGTGCTTCCAGAGCTTCGGCCATGCGTGGCGGCGCGAGCGCCAGCGCTCCTGCGTGAACAGCGCCACCCCGTCCGCGCTCACCGGCAGCACGGTGCACGAGGTGAAGTCGACGCCGAGCCCGACCACGGCCTCGCGCGCCTGGGGCACCTGCTCGAGCACCGCCGGGATCGCGGTGTCGAGCACCGCGATCCAGTCGTCGGAGTGCTGCAGCGCCCAGTCGGGTGGCAGCTGCTCACCGGTCGAGGGCAGCTCGCGGTCGATCACGCCATGCGCGTAGGCAACCTCGCTGACCGCGGCCTCCTGGCCGGTGCGCAGGTCGAGCAGCAGCGCGCGGCCGGACTCCGTTCCGAAGTCGACCCCGAGCGCGTATGCGGGCTCGGTCACTGGGAGGTCGAAGTCGCCGCGGCGGCTCGCGCCGCCGCGTCCTCCGCGATCGCGGCCTGGCGCGCGCGGCGGTACTCCTCGACGACGATCTCGTTGAGCTCGTCCACAGATGTCTCGCTGGTCGGCTTGTCGAGCGCGATCACGCCGTCCTGGAGGAGGTTGACGCGGTCGCAGGTGGCGAACACATGCGCATAGTTGTGCAGGATCATCATCACCGAGACCTCGCCCTTCTCTTTGAGGCGCTGGATCAGCTCGAGGATCATCCCGCCCTCCTTCGCGCCCATCGCCGCGAGCGGCTCGTCGAGCAACAGGATGTTGGCCTCCCCCGAGACGGTGCGCGCGACCGCGATCGCCTGGCGCTGGCCGCCGGAGAGGCGCGCGACCGGCACATCCAGCCGCGGGATGTTGATCCCGATCTCATCCAGCGCCGCGCGCGTCTCACGGCGCATCAAGGCGTTGTTCAGGAGCGGGATCGGCACGCGCACGCGCTCACGCCGCAGGAACATGTTGTGGTAGACCGACAGCTCGTCGACCAGCGCCAGGTCCTGGTAGACGGTGTCGATCCCCTGGGCGCGCGCGTCGTCGACGCTCTTCGGCTCGAACGGCTCGCCGTGCAGGAACATCTGACCGCTGTCCTGCTTCTGGAACCCGCAGATGATCTTGATCAGCGTCGACTTGCCCGAGCCGTTGTCGCCGAGCAGGCCGAGCACCTCGCCCTTGCGCAGGTGCAGGTTGACGTCGCGCAGCGCCGTCGTCGGGCCGAAGCTCTTGGTGATGTGCTCGACGCGCAGCACGTCATCCGGCGCGGAGGTCGGCGGGACGATCTTCTCGCCAGACTCAGCCAAGGCCCGACCCCGTGCGCACGCGTTGGACGTAGACGTTCACCGACATCGCGATCAGGATCGCGAGGCCCAGGTAGAGGTCCAGGTAGTTGGCGCTCACGCCCTTGATTATCAACCCGTCGTGGAGCACGCCGAGGAACAGCGCGCCGATCAGAGCGCCGACGACCGTGCCCGACCCGCCACGCAGCAGCGTCCCCCCGATCACGGCCGAGGCGATCCCCTGGAACAGGATGTCGTTCGATCCCGAGGGGTCAGGTGTCGCGGTCACGGCGCGCACCGCCTCGAGGATGCCAACCAGGCCGGCGCAGGTCGCGCACAGCACGAAGTTGCGGATCAGCACGAGGCGCACGCGGATGCCCGCCTCGGCGGAGCCGAGGCGGTTACCGCCGACCGCGACCGTGTAGACGCCCCAGCGCGTGAACGTCAGCACCGCCTGCAGCCCCACGACGATCACGAGCGCCCAGATCAGCTCAGAGTAGGTGCCGCCGCCGAACACCTGCGCAAATGAGTTGACGTGGAGTGCCGAGGTGCCCGGCGTTGCCACAGGCGCGGTGTGGGAGATGATCAGCGTCAGGCCGTCGAGCGTGAACAGCATCCCGAGCGTCGTGACGAACGACGAGATGCCGATCACGGCGACGAAGAAGCCGTTGATCGCGCCGACGAGGCTGCTGACGATGAGCGACAGGATGACGGCCGGGACCAGCGGGACGCCGGCCTGGTTGAGCTTGTAGAAGACGAACGGCGAGAGCAGGTAGACGGCGCCGATCGAGAGGTCGATCTCGCCGTTGATCATCACGAACACCTCGCCCGCGGCGAGGATCGCGAGCGGCGCGAAGTACGGCAGCAGCGTCTTGAAGTTCGACAGCGTCGCGAAGTTGGTGGCGTTCGTCGAGAAGTACACGATCGTCACGATCGCGACGACGATGATGCTGCCCTCGCGCAGCGTCAGGAAGCTGCGGATGAGCTTCAGCGCGCCTCCCCCGAGGGCCCGGCTCGTGCTCGCCGGACCCTCGGGTGCAGACTGCGCTGGAACCTCGCTGCCTGACGCGACCTCCACGACAGGCGCCTAGGAGACGCCGACAGCCGTTGCGGTGCCCTCGTAGCGGCTCTTCGTGCTGTTGTACGGCTTGACCGTTTCTTCGGTCAGGAACTTCAGGCCCGTGTTGACGTCGGCGATGCCCGAAAGCGTCTTCGACGCCTGGTAGAGGTACAGCTCGAGGATCGGCAGGAAGCCCTGGAGGTAGGGCTGCTGGTCGATCGTGAACTGGATCTCGCCCGAGGCGAGCAGCTGCTCGGTGATTTCCAGCAGGTCATACCCGCCGCCCTTGACCTTGCCCTTGAGGCCGTGCTTCTGGATCGTCTGGGCGACGCCCTGGGTGGAGCCGGCGTCAACCGCGAACATGCCCTTCGTGTTCGGATGGCCGGCGATGTAGGAGTCGATCACAGAGAGCTCCGCCGGGACGGCGGCGCCGCTCGCGATCACGTGCGTCGTGATCCCCGACTTGCCTTTGAGCACCTTCAGCGCGCCTTCGATCCGCGGCTGGATGTTGAGCGAGCCCGGCGTCGCGATGAACAACGCCACGTCGCCCGAGGGCACGAGGCTCGCGATGTGTTCGCCCATCTTTTCGCCCGAGACGAACAGATCCTGGCCGATGTACGCCATGCGCGGGTTGGTCTTCGCGTCGGCGTTGTAGGCGACCACCGGGATCTTCGCCGACAGCGCCGCCGCGACCGGTGAGTTGAACGCCGTTTCATCGACCAACGAGACCGCGATCCCGTCGACGCCGGCGCTGACCGCGCTGTTGACGGCGTTGACCATCTCGGAGACGTTGCTCGACTGCGAGCCGGTCCACTGATAGGAGCAGCCGAGCAGCTTGCACGCGTCGGCCGCGCCGTACTGGGTGGGCACGAAGAACGGGTTGGTCGTCACGTGGTTGACGATCGTGAATTTGTAGCTCTTACCCGGGGCGAAGATGCTGCTCGCGCCACTGCTGCTGGACGCGCTCGAGCCGCAGGCGGCCAGCAACGTGCTGACGGATCCCGCGGCCACGCCTGTGAGCGCTGTACGGCGCAGGAACGACCGCCGGTCAAAGCCCGGATGCCCGTCGGGCGGGTCGAGGTGGTCCAGACGTTCTACGGCTTCGTGGGCCTGGTCGGTGTCTGACATTAGTCCTCCTCGTAGTTCAACAGGGCTTCTCCAGCGGCTGTGCACTCCGTTGCCCCTACCTTCTCTCCCGACCGAAGCATAGTCAATGGCCAAACCGACGGAAGAACCGTAATCCGGCTGCGGGTTTCCCACCACCTCGAGCGCTCGCGCGGGCCGCGCTTGGACGTCGCCCGCGGGGGGTATACCCTCGGGGCATGGCGGGGAAACGAGCCGAGCCGCCCCTTCCCGAGTCAGGCCATGCCGAGCGCCGCCGAGAGGGCGAGCGCGAGCCCCGCGCCGAGCGCGTCGGTCCGCTGACGATCGCGCGGCTCGTGAAAGCCGACGGCCGCGCGCTGATCCTCTACAGCGAGGATCGAGAGGCTCGGCCTCGCACGTGAGCGAGGAGCGCTTCAACGAGCTGCGCGGCGAGCAGGTCGTCTACGCGATCCACCGCCAGGACCGCACGTTCCTGCCGGCGCGCGATCACTGCCCGCTCGACGCCACTCGCCCGGGCGGGCCGGAGACCGAGATCCCCGTGCCGGCCTTCGAGATCGCGGTCTTTGACAATCGCTTCCCGGCCTTCACGGCTCCCCACGGCGCCGCCGAGGTCGTCGTCTACACCGACGATCACGACGGCTCATTCGCGACCCTCACGCCGGCACGCGCGGAGGCCTTGATGTGGGTCTGGCGGCACCGCTATCTCGAGCTCGGCGCCCGAAAGGACATCGAGTACGTGTTCATCTTCGAGAATCGGGGCGTCGAGGTCGGGGTTACCCTGCACCACCCCCACGGCCAGATCTATGGCTATCCCTTCCTCCCGCCGGTGCCGGCGCTCGAGCTGGCCGCCGATGCGCGGCTGGGGGGCTGCGCACCCTGCGCACTGCTCGCCGAGGAGCTCAGCGCCGGCGGTCGTCTGCTCCACCAGAACGACGGGGTCGTCGCCTACGTGCCCTTCGCCGCCCGCTGGAGTTATGAAGTGCACGTCACGATGCGCGAGCATCGCGCGAGCCTGGCCGCCTGCAGCGCCGAGGAGCTGCGCCTGCTCGCCGAGGCGCTGCAGACCGTGGTGCGCGGCTTCGATGCCCTGTTCGAGCGCCCCTTCCCCTACGTGATGGCCGTACACCAGGCGCCCACCGGCGGGGATCGGTCGCCGAGCGCAGCCGGCGGCGGTCACCTGCACGTCGAGTTCTACCCGCCGCTGCGCACGGCCGAGAAGCTCAAGTACCTCGCCGGCTCCGAGCAGGGTGCGGGCACCTTCATCGGCGACACGCTCCCCGAGGAGTCGGCCGCCGAGCTGCGCGAGGCGATCGCCCGTGGCGCCTGAGCGAAGCTGCGCGTTCGCCCCGGGGCGCGTCAACCTGATCGGCGAGCACACCGACTACAACGGCGGACTCGCGCTGCCGTTCGCGATCGCCCAGGGGGTCACCGTGCGCGCGGAGACCACGCGTGGCGACTCGGGACTCGCAGGGACGATCGAGGCCCACGCCCGCGACCTCCAGGAGAGCGACGAGTTCACCCTCGCCGAGCCCAGTCCAGCAGACGGCTGGCGGGCGTTCGTGCGCGGGGTCGTAGCCGAGCTGGGCCGTGCCGGCTATCCATTGTGCGGGGCTCGCCTGGAGATCAGCGGCGACGTTCCCCAGGGCTCCGGCCTGTCCTCCTCGGCGGCGCTCGAGGTCGCCCTCTGCCTCGCCCTCGCCGAGCTCGGCTCGAAGTCGAGCGAGGGCCGCGAGGACGGGCGCCACGTGGCACTCGATCGACGCGACATCGCGCGCCTGTGCGCGCGCGTGGAGAACGAGTGGGTGGGTGCGCACACCGGCCTGCTCGACCAGCTGGCGAGCCTCTTCGGGGCACCCGACACCGCCCTGCGCATCGACTTCGCCACGCTGGAGATCGAACCGGTGCCGCTCGTCCTCGACGGTTGGCGGCTGGTGATCCTCGACTCGGGAGAGCGCCACGCCCATGCGAGCTCCGGCTACAACGAACGCCGCGAGGAGTGCGCCAGAGCCTGCATGCTGCTCGGAGTCGACTCGCTGAGCGAGGGCTCCGCACACGCCGTCGCGCAGCTGCCCGAGCCGCTGCGGCTGCGCGCCGAGCACGTGCTCGGCGAAAACCGGCGCGTACGCGAGGCGGTGGCCGCCCTGCGCACCGAGGACCTGGCCACGATCGGCGTCCTGCTCGACGCCTCCCACGAGAGCCTGCGCGACCTGTTTGAGATCTCCACGCCAGCGGTGGAGGCTGCCGTCGCGCGCCTGCGCAGCGCCGGCGCCGCCGGAGCGCGCATGGTCGGCGGCGGATTCGGCGGCAGCATCCTGGGACTGTTCGCGCCCGACGTGCCGCCACCGCCCGACACGCTCGAGGTCCGCCCGGGCCCGGGGGCGCACCTGCTCGAGACCTAGCTCAAAGGCGTGCCGCCAGCAACGCGCACGCGGTCACTGGCACCGCCACCGAGAGCGCCGCCAGGGCGCCGTCGAGCGGCCCCAGCAGGCTCTCGAGCGAGAGCGGCTCGCTGCTCCCGTCCAGGCGCGTGCGCGTGCCGCTGACCGACTGCGTGCGCCGGTGCAGCTCGCGTGCCGGCGTGCTCAGCCGCCGTTGCGCCACGCTCAGCGCGGTCGCGCCCAACGCCATCAGCAGCCCGGGCAGCGCCACCTGCTCGGCGTTGGCGAAGTAGCCGACGAAGGCCGGAAAGCCGCCCCAGCCGAGGGCGAACCACAGGTCGCTGTGCAGGCGCCCGCCCGCCAGCTCGAGGTTGTAGAACGGCACGAACAGACCGCCGAGGAGCACCAGCGGCGCCAGCCACGGGGTCAGAGTCAGCGCGCCCGCCACCCCGATCGCGAGCGCGCCCAGCAGGCTCACGGCCGCCATCGCGCGCAGCGTGCCCTCGCCGAGGCTGGTGCCGAGCGGACGGTCGTGGAGCTCATCGAGGGCGTGTGAGGCCACCCCCACCGCCAGGGCGAACGCCCCCAGCCCCCACAGCAGGCGATCGACGTGGACCGTCGGCGCAACGGCCGCGCCGAGGGCGAAGTAGCTCAGGTGCCAGAGCGTGTACGGGGGGTGCAGCAGCGTCAGCACCTCCCCTGCGCGGCCGCGCCCGACCGCGTAGAACGCCGGGCGCCGCCGCGTGAGCACCGTCCGCGCCACTCAGCTCCCCACCACGCGCGCGTCAGCCTGCGCGTCCGCACCCGGGGCGGGCCCGCTCTCCGCGCGCCTGCTCGCCTGCATCACGATCCCACCGCCGAGGCTCATGCGGCGGACCTGCACGTTCTCCAGGCCCGCCTGCTGCCAGTAGCCCACGATCTGCTGCAGCGGATGGCGCTCGTAGAAGCCACGGATGCTCGGCCCGAGGAAGCGCCCCACCTGCGCCCACTCGCGCGAGGCGAGCCGCCCCAGAACCGGCAGGCCGACCGCGGTATAGAAGCGCCAGGCCCAGCGGGCGAGCGCCAGCGGGGGCACCCCGAACTCCAGCGAGGCCACGCGACCTCCGGGGCGCACCACCCTCGCCAGCTCCGCCACCGTGGCCGCCGGGTCATCGACGTAGCGCAGCAGGTAGGTGAAGCTCAGCGCGTCGAAGCTCGCGTCGGGGAACGGCAGCGACTCGGCCTGGCCCTCGATCAGCTCGACCCGGGTGCTCGGCTCGGCGGCAAAGCGCTCGCGTGCGCGGGCGAGCATCGCCGCGCTCTGGTCGATGCCCACCACCGAGCAGTCCGGGCAGCGCGAAAGCAGCTCCGCGGCCACCATGCCGGTGCCGGTGGCCACGTCGAGCACCCGCTGGCCGGGGGACGGCGCGAGCGCGCTCACCAGCGCGCGGCGCCAGCGCGGGTCCTGCCAGAAGCTGAGGGCGGCCGAGAGCGCGTCGTAGTGGCGCGGCAGCCCGCTGAACAGCTCGAGCGCCTCGCGCTTTCGGGGGGACGCCGCGCCGTCGGCGTGGCTGGTTGCGGACGAGCTCATCTGGTTGACGATCTGACAGGCTAACCGGCCGGCGCCCGCGCCGGGTCCGCTTCTGAACATCGACAGCGAGGAAGGCCATGGCAGAACCACCTCACCCCGCAACCCGATCGCGGGTCATGCTCATCACCGGCGCCTCCAGCGGGATCGGCGAGGCGACCGCGCGGCGGCTCGCGCGCGAGCCCGGCTCCTCGCTGGTGCTCGTCGCGCGGCGCGAGGAGCGCCTGCGCGCGCTGGCCGCCGAGCTCGGCGAGCAGCGCACGAGCGTCGTCGCCGTGGATCTCCTCGACGAGGACGCACCGGCGCAGATTCGCGATCACGTGCTCGAGCGCCACGACCGCCTGGACCTACTCGTCAACAACGCCGGCGCGGCCTGGCGCGCGCGCTTCGCCGATGGCGGCTACGAGAACGTCAGGCGCACCATGGCCATCAACTTTGACGCCCAGCTGCGCCTCACCGAGGCGCTGCTGGGGCTGCTGCGCTCGAGCGCACCCAGCGCGATCGTGAACGTGGCCTCGACCGCCGGACGCGTCGCCCGCGCGGGCAGCGGCGCCTACAGCGCCTCCAAGTTCGCCCTCGCCGGCTGGTCGGATTCGCTGTGGGCCGAGGAGCGCACCCATGGGATACACGTGGGCCTGGTGCTCCCGGGCTTCATCGCCACCGAGGGCTTCCCCCAGTCCGAGCTGACCGAGAAGCCCTGGACGCGATGGATCGTCTCGACCCCCGCAGCCGCTGCCGAGGCGATCTACGAGGCGGGCATCGGTCGGCGCCCCGAACGCTACATCCCGCGCCCCTATGCGCTGGCGGCAGCCCTGCGCGTGCTCGCGCCCGGCCTCGTGCGCCGCGTGCTCGGCGGGGGTGCCGCGTCGGTGATGACGACCACCACCGGCCCCGACATGGCCGAACGGCGCAACGGAGGCAGCGCCCACCCGCCGAGCTGAGCTCGGACGGCCCGGCGGCGGCTAACCTCAACGGATCGCCACGCACGCGCTCGTAACAGGGGCCACCGGGTTCATCGGCGGACGGCTTGCCGCCTCGCTGCTCGACAGCGGCGCGCAGGTGCGCTGCCTGGTGCGCGACCCCGCGCGCGCCGCCCATCTTCGCCGCGAGCGCTGCGAGGTGCGCCGGGGAGACGTGAACGACGCCGCGAGCCTGGAGGGCATGGGCGAGGGCGTCGACGTGGCCTACTTCCTGATCCATGCCATGGCCGGCGGACCGGGCTTCGAGGAGCGCGAGCGGGAGGGCGCGCTGAGCTTTGCCCGCATGGCCAAGCGTGAGGGCATCGCCAGGGTCGTCTACCTCGGCGGCCTCGGCGACGAGACCGTCTCCAAGCACCTGCGCAGCCGCCACGAGACCGCGATGGCGCTCGCCGCCGAGGGTCCCCCGCTCACCTACTTCCGCGCCGCCATGGTCGTGGGGGCCGGCAGCGAGTCCTACAGCACGCTGCGTCACCTCGTCAAACGCCTGCCCATCATGATCGCCCCGAGCTGGCTGCGGATCGCCACGCAGCCGATCGCAGTGGACGACGTGATCGAGTACCTGCGCAGGGCGCCCGAGGTGCCCGAGTCGCTGGGCGCCGAGGTGCAGATAGGCGGCCCCGACGTGCTCTCCTACGGCGACATGCTCGACCGGATGGCGCTGGCGATGGGCCTGCGGCCGCGGCCCCGGCTGCCCGTGCCCTTCATCACCCCGTGGCTGTCCGCCCTGTGGCTGGGACTGGTGACCCCCGTGGACACCAACGTGGCTCGCCCGCTGGTCGAGGGACTGACGACCGAGACGATCGTCACCGACTCATCGGGCGCAGAGCCGTTCGGGATCGCGACGCTCTCCTTCGACGACGCGCTCGCGCGCGCCCTGGCCGAGGAAGCGGCCTGGGGCTAGGGCTCGAGCTCGCCCGCGTAGAGCGCGAAGACGGCGCCCTGCGGATCCGTCACGATCGCGAGCTTGGCCATCTGGATGTCGATCGGCCCGGCGAGCTTGGCGCCGCCGAGCTCCTGGACCTTGGCGATGCCCGCATCGATGTCCTCGATGCCGAAGTAGACAAGCCAGAAGGGCGGCACGCCGGGCTGGTTCTGGACGGTGATGCCTCCGTTGGAGCGCTCGCCCACTTTGATGCCCAGGTAGCGCTGCTCCATGCCCGGGAGCTCGGCCACGCTCCAGCCCAGCCACTCGCCATAGAAGGAGGCAGAGGCGTCGGGGTCGGGGGACTGCAGCTCATTCCACACAAGCGCGCCCGGCTCGTTGACGAGGCCGGCGCCGATGTTCCCGCGCGGCTCCCAGACCATCACGTAGGCGCCCTGCGGGTCCTGGATCACAGCCATGCGGCCGGCGTCGAACACGTCGAAGGCGGGTGCGTGCACGGTGGCGCCGAGGTCAGCCGCGCGCTGCGCCGCCTCGTCAGCGCTCTCGACGGTCACATAGGAGCTCCACAGCGGCGGCACGCCGGCCTCGCGCTGCGGCTCGGGCTGGGAGACGATCGCGGCGACGCTGCGCCCGCCCAGCTGCATGATCGAGTAGACGCCACCGTCCTCGCCCATCGGCATGTCCTGCGCCTGCCAACCGAAGAGCGCTTCGTAGAACGCCTTCGCGCCCGCCTGGTCGGTCGTGCTCAGATCGACCCAGCTGAACGTTCCCGGCGCGTACTCGCTTCGCTCACCCATGGGCCGAGCGTACCCGATCGCGAAGCCCACTCGCTACATTCGCGCAATGGTTAAACAGGTGCCCATCCGCGGGGAGACGATCAGGCTCGGACAGCTGCTCAAGCTCGCCGGCCTGATCGACAGCGGCAGCGAGGCCAAGGCTCTTCTGGCGGAGACCACGACCCTGGTGAACGGCGAGCGCGAGACCCGCCGCGGACGCCAGCTGCACCCCGGGGACACGGTGGCGCTCGGCGAGCAGGAGCTGCAGGTGACGGGCGCCGGCCCGGGAGGCTCCGGAGCGGCTGAGGCCGCCGCCTGAGCCGGCGGCGAGGCGAAACTCGCTGCAGCTAACCGCGGCCGAGGTAGCGCAGGACATCCTGCGCGTCGGTCTCGAGCGCGCGCTGATCTGACCGCGAGAGCGCCCCGAAGGGCTCGATCTCGAGCTTCGTGCCGGCGAGCCTCCAGGTCGCCACCGCGCGTCCGTCCACGAGCGCAAACGGGCGAAAGATCCCATTGATCGTGACGATCTGCCGATCGCCGGCGAGGGCGAGCAGCTCCTCGCGCGAGCGCCACCCGAGCAGCAGCGGATCGAACGCGCCGAGCAGGCGCGGGGGCGGCGGCTGGGCCGGCCCCGCGGAGCCGGCGAGCTCGACCAGGCCATCCGGGCGCTCGCCCAGCTCCCGCGCGATCGAGCCCAGAGCGGCGCGGGCGTCACGCAGCGGGAGTCCCGCCCATCGCGCCAGGTCGCGATCCTCCGCCGGCCCGTGACCAGCCAGGTACCTGCGCGCGAGCTCCGCCAGCGCACGGTCACGGTCAACCGGCGGCGAGACCCCCAACCAGTCGCGGACGAGCACATATGCGTGCTGAGAGTCGATCACCGGGCCGCGTACGATGATCCCCTGCAGCGAGGCGAGCATGAGGAGCTCCCCGAGCACCTGACGCTCCGTGCGCACCCCCGCCGCCGCGATGTGCTCGCGCAGCTGCGCGCCGGTGAGCGGCCCCGCTGATGCCAGCGCGCGCTCGATCGCCTGCACGCCCCGCTCGACCGCCCCCGGCGTCAGGCCCTCCCCCGCCAGGCGCCGGGCGCTGCCTGTGAACAGCGGCGGCGTGGTGAGCGCGTGCAGCCAGGGGTAGTCCTCGCTGGCCAGGAGATGCAGCGTGCCGCGGTTGACCCAGGTGATCAGCAGCGAGCCCTCGTTGAGGGCACGGTCCACATCGGCCGCGGTCAGGTCGCTGCTGCGCGCGCGAACAGCAAGTCGCGCCCCGCGGGGGTCCTGCCCCTGGACGGCCAGCAGGCGGCGCGTGACCTCGATCGGATCGCGGGCCGGCGCCCCGGCGAGCAGCTGCGCGGTCAGGCGCTCGGCCAGAACCGTGGTCAGCTTCGCGGCTCGCGCCACATCTTCCACATGGTCGGGCCACGCAGCAGCTTCACCTCTTCGCCCACGCGGAAGCCGTGGCGCGCATAGAAGGCGACGTTGCTCTCCTTGGAGGACTCGAGGAACGCGCCGACGCCGTCGCGGTCACACTGCTCGAGCACGGCGCCCAGCACCCGCGAGCCGAGACCCTGCCCCTGAGCGGACGGATCGGTGCCGAGGACCGCCAGGTACCAGTGCAGCGGCTCGACGGGATGCTTTCGCTCGAGCGCGAGCCACCCGGCCGTCACCAGCGGCATCCGCGCCAGCAGTCGCGGATGGTTGAAGATCCGGACGAGCGCCGCGTCTTCGCGCAGCGTCGTCCTCCAGCGCGCCGGCGGAGCCCACAGCGCAGCGCAGCTCAGCTCATCCGTCGTCCACACCTCGTCGTGGACGAGAAGCTGGCGCAGGCGGATCGCCTGGAAGCGCTCGAGCGAGGCCGGACGCAGCGCATCGGGCGGGCAGGCCCATCTGGCCACGGGATCGTCGAGGAAGGCCCGCATCAGCATCCGCGCGAGCGCCGGCACGTCGGCTGAGGTGGCGCGGCGTACATGAGGCTCCTCGGCCATACCGGGGAACATAGCCCCCGGCTGCGCTCACAGCGAGAAGGCCTCTGCCAGCAGCTCGTAGGAGCGAACGCGGGCCTCGTGCGCGTAGGTGATGCTGACCACGATGATCTCCTCGGCGCCGTAGCTCGCGGCCACCTCCTCGAGCTCGGCCCTCACCTTCTCCGGCGAGCCGAGGACCGCCCGACGCTCGGATCTCGGCCCCGCTCCCGAGCGATCGTCGGCCTCGAGGAACTCGAGCGCCCGCTCGGGCGGGGGCACCGCGATCAGCTGGCCGCGACGCAGCAGCGTGAACGTCATCCGCCCGCTCGCCGCCAGCAGGCGCGCCTGCTCGTCCTCATCGGCGCAGATCACCCACACGGCCACCGCCGTGCGGGGACTGCGCCCGGCGTGCTCGTGTTCGGCGAAGCGCTCGCGGTAGAGCGCCGCGATCTCAGCGCCGCGCGGGTTGATGAAGTCGGCGAACGCATACGGCAGGCCGAGCTCGGCGGCCCACAGGGCGCTCTGGTGAGAGGAGCCGAGCAGCCACGGCTCGGGGCGCTCGGGGAGCCCGGGCAGCGTCTTTGCCAGGCGCGCGAAGGGATGGTCGGCCGGGAGGCTGTCGTCGAGGTAGCCGAGCAGCTCGGCCAGCTGCTGGGGGAAGTCGTCGGCGCCCGCCTGCCTGCGGTCGCGCTGCAGTGCGAAGGTGGTGAGCGGGTCGGTGCCCGCGGCCCGCCCCAGGCCGAGGTCGATGCGTCCCGGAAAGAGCCCCGCCAGCAGGCTGAAGGTCTCGGCCACCTTGAAGGGGCTGTAGTGGGGCAGCATCACGCCGCCGCTGCCCACGCGGATGCGCTCCGTGGCCGCCGCGATCGGCCCGATCAGCGCCTCGGGGCTCGGGCCCGCGAGCATCGGGCCGCCGTGGTGCTCGGCCACCCAGTAGCGCTCGTAGCCGAGCCGGTCCGCCGCGCGCGCGAGGTCGATCGTGTTGCGCAGCGCCTGCACGCCGCTCGAGCCCTGCGAGATCGGGGACTGGTCGAGTACAGACAAGCGCATCCTCGCCATGCTAGGCGGCGCTAGACTCCCCCCACGTTTCCGGGGAGGGAGTCCGATGTTCGAGCCGACGCTGTTTCGTGATCGTGCGCGTCCCGCGCAGATCGTCCTGGGCGGAGTCGTACCCGCGATCCTCGGCGTCGTCGCGGGCATCCTGATCGGCGTCTCGACCGGCGGCTACTGGGCGATCGCGGCGGTCGTGGCGATCGGCGGCATCGTCGCGGGCTTCGAGCACCAGGACGGCTGGGGCGGCGCCGACCGCGGCCTCGTCGGCGGCGCCGTCTACGGGATCGCGCTGCTGCTCGCCCACGCCGTGGCCGGGACCCACGCAAAGGTCTCGCTCGGGAGCCACCCGCCCCTCTTCGCCGTCGTGACCGCGATCATCGGCATGCTCCTCGGCGCCCTCGGCGGCTGGTTCGCGCGCACCCAGCGCGCACGCCGGGCCTCGGCCGCCGGCGTGACCCTGATCGGGAGCGACCCCGACTCGGAGTGAGCCCTACTCGGTGCGGCGACGCAACGTGACCGCTCCGAGACCGATCGCCACAGCGGCAAACGCGACGACCACGCCGAAGTCCAGCCACAGCGCGCCGCCGATGCGAGCTTCACGGCTGAGGTGGTGCACCCCGTCCACCGCGTAGGACATCGGCAGCAGATCCGAGATCGTGCGCAGCGCGCTCTGCATGTGCTGGCGCGGCGTCAGCAACCCGCACAGCAGCATCTGCGGGGTGATCGCCGCGGGAAAGAACTGGACCACCTGGAACTCGTTGCGCGCGAAGGCGCTCGCGAGCAGGCCGAGCCCCATGCCGAGCAGGGCCACCGCCACGCACAGCAGCGCCAGCACGAACCTGCTCGCGGCCACGTGCAGGCCCAGCGGACCGAGGCTCACCGCCACCGCGATGCCCACCTGCGCGACCGCCAGCAGGCCGAAGGCCAGGCCATAGCCGAGCAGGAGCTCGAGCTTGGCCAGCGGCGTGGTGAGCAGGCGCTCCAGGGTGCCCGTCGTTCGCTCCCGCAGCAGCGAGACCGAGGTGACGAGGAACATCGTGATCAGCGGAAAGAGCGTCAAGAGCGGCGCGCCGGCCGCGTCGAAGACCCTGGGGCGCCCCTCGTAGACGAAGCGCAGCAGGGTCATCAGCACGCAGGGAACGAGCAGCACCAGGGCGAGCGTCCGCGGGTCGTGGCGCAGCTGCTCGAGCACGCGCCTGGCCGTGGATCCGACGTTGCGTGCGCTCATGGCGAGCCCTCCCCGCCAATCAGGCGCAGGAAGGCCTCGTCCAGGTCCTCGGTGCCGGTTGTGCGCGCGAGTCCGGCCGGCGTGTCGCGCGCGATCAGGCTGCCGTCGCGGAGCAGCAGCACCTCGTCGCAGCGTCGCGCCTCGTCCATCACGTGCGAGGACACCAGCAGCGTCGCCCCGGCGCCCGCCAGCTCGCCGAACAGCCGCCACAGCTGGCTGCGCAGGACCGGGTCCAGACCGACCGTGGGCTCGTCGAGCACCAGCAGGCGTGGATCGCCCAGCAGCGCGCTCGCGAGCGACACGCGGGCCTGCTCGCCGCCGGAGAGCTCGCGCACGATCCGCCCGGCGAGCCCCGTCAGCCGCACGCGCCGCAGCGCCTCGAGCACCGCCTCCTCGCCCAAGCAGAGGATCGAGGCGAAATAGCGGAGGTTCTCGCGGACGGTCAGGTCGCTGTAGATCGAGAGCGCCTGAGGGAGATAGGCCACCTCGCTGCGCAGGCCGGCGCGTCCCGCCTCGCTGCCGAGCACGCGCAGCGTGCCCGAGACGTTGCGCTGCACTCCCACCAGCGCCCGCATCAGCGTCGTCTTGCCGCAGCCGCTCGGGCCGAGCAGTCCCGTGACCTGACCCGCGGGTATCTGAAACGAGACGCCGTGCAGAACCTCCGCCGCTCCGCGCACGACCGTCAGATCCTCCGCCTCGACCGCGGGCGGGGGGCGGAGCCCGGACATCCGGCTTCTAGGTCTCCGCGGGCGCCACCAGCAGCACCGAGCAGTGCGCCTCGCGCACCACCCTCCTGCTGACGCTGCCGATCGCCCTCAGGCCCTTGTGCCTGCGAGAGCCCATCACGATCAGCGACGCATCGGTCTCATCGGCGGCCTGGACGATCGCCTCGGCCGGGCTGTCGAGCTCGATGCGCACGTCGGCGGCGTCCTTGAGCGCGTCCCCGAGCGCGTCCACCTGCTCGGAGATGCGCGGCGGCCGCGTGCTCGACTCCACGTCCGTGGCGTGCAGCAGGATCACGCTCGAGCCGTGCGCGGCGGCCAGCCGTCGTGTCAGCCCGACCAGCTCGTCCGAGCCCTCCAGGCAGTCACTGGCAAGGAGGATGCGCTCGGCGAAGCTGTGCTCTCCGGGCGGGAGCCGGCGGCAGGCGAGCATCGGAACCGCGAGCTCCTTCAGCGCGGCGGCCGTGACGCCGTCCGCCAGCTTGCTGCCGAGCCATGAGGCCGCGGGCGCTCCCAGCGCGAGCAGGTCGTGCTCCCGCGCGCGCTCGAGGATGACCCGCGCGGCGGGCGCGCCGGGGTCGACGACCGCATCGCTCGGAACCTCGAGGCGCTCGGCGATCTGGGTTGCGCGCTCGAGCACCTGCTCGACCCGGGCCGGGCTGATCGCGGCCGTTCGATAGGCGCCCGACCCGGTGACCGCCGTGACGGCCAGCAGCGTCAGATGACCCTCCGGGCCGGCGAGGATCCCCGCCTGCTCGACCGCCGCGAAGCTCTTGCGCGTGCCGTCCACGGCACAGAGGATGTTGGCGAAGACAGGCTTGCCGGATGCGGGCCGAACAGGCTGTGACTGGAGCGCTCCTGTATCTGACATGGCCCAGAAGCTATTCCCGCGGCCCCGCTCGCGGCATCCGTTGATTTCCGCAGCCTCACCGGCGGAATCCCGCGGGCCGGAGCGCGAGCGAGCCTGTAGGCTGACCGCCATGAGCGATCCCGCCGAACCCGCATCGATCTACCACCTGTTCCTCGACATCGACGAGGTGCCCGTGACGGCCAGCGCGCTGCGCCTGCTCATCTCCGACGAGGCACACGAGCCGGAGATCCGCAGGCTCGCCCGTGAGGTCCTGGCGGCGCTCGACGAGCTTCCCGACGACCAGGGGATGCTGACGGTCTCGCTCGCCCCGCAGCAGATGAAGATCACCCACAGCGCCGTGCGACTGCTGCTCAACGACCTGCAGCGCGAGCAGGCCTCCGAGCGCGACGTGCTGCGAGGCATCCTCGAGAAGCTGCCCGACGAACACACGATGCGCGCGATCGTGCTCGAGTAGCGAGCTGCAGCAGGCCGGGCGTCTCAGCTCGGCTCGGGAACCATCTCGATCGCGCCGCACGGGCACTCCTCGGCGCAGATGCCGCAGCCCTTGCAGTAGTCGTAGTCGATCTCATAGCGCGCCCCCGGATCGAGCTTGATCACCGCGTTGTCCGGGCACAGGCCATAGCAGTTGTCGCATTCGAAGCAGTTGCCGCAGGAGAGGCAGCGCCGTGCCTCGAACAGGGCGTTCTCCGCGTCCAGGCCGAGCTGCACCTCGGCGAAGCTCGACTGGCGTCTGACCATCTCCAGGCGCGGGGCCACCGTCTTCGGCGCATCGGAGAAGTACCAGGTGTTCAGCCCCGCGAAGCTCGCCTCCTCGTGCTTGGTCGGGCTCGCCGCCACGGCGCTCCCGCGCAGCCATGCGTCGATGTTTCGCGCAGCCTTCTTGCCGTGACCGACGCCGACCGTGACCGAGCGCTCCGCCGGCACCATGTCGCCGCCCGCGAAGATCCCGGGGTGCCCGGTCATCATGCTCGCGTCCACCTTCACGACGCCATCCGCGACCTCGAGATCGGGAACGCCGTCGAGCAGTGACAGATCCGCTTCCTGCCCGAGCGCCAGCACGAGCGAGTCGGACTCGAGCTGCTCGAGCTCGCCCGTCGGCTGGGGGAAGCCCGTCTCGTCGAGCTCCATGCGCTCGAGCGTGAGCGTGCCGTCCTCGCCCGCGCTCTTGATCGTCGAGAGCCACTTCATCACCACGCCCTCCTCGAGCGCTTCCTGCAGCTCGAACTCGTGGGCTCCCATCTGCTCCTGCGTGCGCCTGTAGACGACGATCGCGTCGCTCGCTCCCAGGCGCTTGGCCGTGCGCGCCGCGTCCATCGCCGTGTTGCCGCCGCCGTAGATGACCACGCGCCGCCCGAGCAGGGGCCTCTCCTCCCCCTCCATGCTGCGCAGCAGCGAGACGGCGTCGAGTATGTGCGCGGCCTCGCCCGCCGGGATGTAGGCGCGCCTGCCTATGTGCGCGCCCACAGCCAGGAACGCCGCATCGAACGCTCCCTCATCGATCTCATCCTGGATGTCCGCCACCTTGTGGTCGCACTCGAGCGTCACCCCGAGCGCGAGGATGCGGTCGATCTCCGCCTGCAGCACGTCGCGCGGGAGCCTGTAGGCGGGGATGCCGAAGCGCATCATGCCCCCGGGCAGCGGTCCCGCGTCGCGGATCACGACCTCGTGCCCGAGCCGCGCGAGGTGGTAGGCCGCCGAGAGCCCCGACGGTCCCGCGCCGACCACCAGCACGCGCTTGCCCGAGGGCTCGCCGGGCGCATCCGGGGTCCATCCCCGCTCGATCGCCTGGTCGCCGAGGAAGCGCTCCACCGAGTTGATCCCGACCGCCTCGTCCAGCTCGGCGCGGTTGCACACGGTCGTGCAGGGGTGGTAGCAGACACGGCCCATCACCGCCGGGAAGGGGTTGTCCTGCATGATCTGGCGCCACGCGTCCTCGTAGCGTCCCTCCTCGGCGTGATAGAGCCAGGCCTGGATGTTCTCGCCGGCCGGGCAGCCCTTGTTGCAGGGCGGCAGGCGATCGACGTACACCGGGCGTTCGTCACGCCACGCGCCCGTCTTGTTGGCCAGGCTCGAGCCCACGTCCAGCGTGATCGCAAAGGGCTTGTCCATCACAGGAGGCCGTAGCGCTCGATGTTGCGATCCGCGATCGCCTGGATGTGCGCGAGCACGTCCTCTCGCCGGTTCGGCTTGAAGAGATGCGAGTAGCGCCCCTGCAGCTTCAGGTACTCCTCCACCGGCCTGCGGCGGCGTATCTTGGAGACCGCGCTGACGTGACCGAGCTCGGCCTCGAACACCGGGAACAGGCCCGTCTCCTTCGCCAGGCGCGCCACCTTGATGCTGTCCGCCGCCGCGCAGCTCCACCCGAGCGGGCAGGTGACGAGGATGTGCAGGTAGCGCGCGCCGTGCAGCTCCATCGCACGCTCCACCTTCGCCTCCACGTCCCGCAGGTCCGCGATCGTGGCCGTGGCCACATAGGGGATGTCGTGGGCCATCGCGATCCGCGCCATGTCCTTGCCCTGCCCGAACACGTTGCCCGGCTCCGCGCCCACAGCCTGGGTGGTCATCGTGCGCGCCGCCGGCGGGGTCGAGCCCGAGCGCTGCACCCCCGTGTTCATGTAGGCCTCGTTGTCGTAACAGATGTAGAGCACGTCGTCGTTTCGCTCGAACATCCCCGACAGGCACGCCATGCCGATGTCCACCGTGCCGCCGTCCCCCCCCTGCCCGACCACGCGCACGTCGCTGCGGCCCTTCACCTTCAGCGCCGCCGCGATGCCCGTCGCGACAGAGGGCGCGTTGGCGAACAGCGAGTGCAGCCACGGCATCTGCCACGAGGACTCCGGGTAGGGCGTCGAGAAGACCTCCAGGCAGCCCGTGGCGTTCGCCGCGATCAGCTGCCCGCTCGTGGCGCGCATCGCCGCGTCGAGCGCGTAGCGGGCGCCGAGCGCCTCCCCGCAGCCCTGGCAGGCGCGGTGGCCCTTGGTGATCGAGTTGCTGCGGTTGGGGTCCGCCTGCACCGAGGAGAGCTCCCGATCGAGCAGGCGGTTGCCCGCCGCGTGGGAGCCCACCTGGTAGAACTTGATGGGACGGGTGGCCATCGCCTACACCGGCCCCGCGGCGACCGTGCCGATGTCGCGCAGGATGTTCTCGGCGTGCGGGCCCGAGCGGCGCGTGGCCCGCGTGCGCTCCAGCTCGCGCTCGACCAGCTCGACGTTGAGATCGAGGAAGCTCATCTGCTCGAGGCGCTCCTCGACGGCGTCCTCCAGCAGCCCCACCAGCGAGGCCGTCGTGATCGGGCGCCCGCCCAGGCCCGCGATCACCGTGTACACGCGTGCGGCGCCGTGCGGCAGCGAGGTCTGGACGTTCTCCGAGAGGATCCCGCCGACGCCCAGCGCGAGCGCCTTCTCGATCACGACCACCCTCGCCGCGCCGGCCAGCGCCTCGCGCACCGCCGCGAGCGGGAACGGGCGGAAGGCCTTGATCCCCACCGCGCCCACCTTCACGCCGCGATCGCGCAGCTCGTCGACCGCGTCCTCGATCGTGCCGAGCACCGATCCCAGCGCCACCACGATCGTCTCGGCCTCCTCGCAGCGGTAGCCGCGCAGGAGGCCGTCCTGCTGGCGTCCGAGCACCCCGCCCAGCTCGCGCGAGAGCTCGGGGATCGTCTCGAGCGCCTGCAGCTGCTTGACGTGGGCCAGGTACTTGACCTCCGTGAAGGCCTCCGGGCCGACCATCGCCCCGATCGTCACCGGCTCGTCCGGGTCGAGCACCTGGCGGGGCTCGTAGGGGGGCAGGAACTCGTCCACCTGCTCCTGGCTCGGGAGGTCGATGCGCTCGTAGGCGTGGGTCAGGATGAAGCCGTCCATGCACACCATCACCGGCAGCGAGAGCTCCTCGGCCAGGCGGAACGCCAGCAGGTGGGTGTCGACGGCCTCCTGGTTTGACTCCACGTAGAGCTGCAGCCAGCCCGAGTCGCGCTGGGACATCGAGTCCGAGTGGTCGTTCCAGATGTTGATCGGGGCGCCGATCGCGCGGTTGGCCACCGTCATCACGATCGGCAGGCCGAGGCCCGAGGCGTTGTAGAGCGCCTCCGCCATGTACAACAGACCCTGGCTGGCCGTCGCCGTATACGTGCGCGCGCCGGTCGCCGAGGCGCCGATCGCCACCGACATCGCCGCGTACTCGGACTCCACGTTGACGAACTCGCACGGCGCTATCTCCTCTGCCTTGACCATCGCCGAGAGCGCCTCCACGATGTGCGTCTGAGGCGAGATCGGGTAGGCCGGGATGACCTCCGGGCGACACAGGGCCACCGCCCGCGCGACCGCCCGCGATCCCTCGAGCTGCTCAAGCATGGGGTGAGACCTCCAGCTCGTGGCGCTCCTCGAGCACGTGCTCGAAGCAGGCCCTGGTCGCGGCCGCGTTGCCCTCCGCGACCGCTCCCTTGAAGCGCTCGGAGATCGCCGCCACGACCGCCGCGAGCGAGACTATCCCCGTGAGCGCCGCCAGGCCGCCCAGCAGCGCGGCGTTGGGGCGCAGCTGGCCGAGCTGGGCGCGGCAGATGTCCCCCGCCGGAACGCTCAGCAGGCGCTCGCGCTGGAAGTCCCGCGTCCACTCTCCGAGTCCCAGCTCGTCGAACGTGCGCGCCGAGTTGATCAGCACGTAGCCGTCGCGGCGCAGCCCCCCGAACACGTCCACCTGGTGCAGGAGCGTCGGGTCCTGCACGATCAGCGCGTCCGGCTCGGAGACGGGCTCGCGCGTGCGGATCGGGCTGTCCGCGATGCGGCAGAACGACACCACCGGCGCACCCGTGCGCTCCGAGCCGAAGCTCGGGAACGCCTGGGCGTGCCTGTCCTCCTTGAAGGCCGCCAGCGACAGCAGCTCGGCGGCCGTCACCACGCCCTGTCCGCCACGACCGTGAATGCGCACCTGGAACACGCCGCTGCGCCCCTACTCGCCCGCCGCAGAGGGCGTGCGTGTCACGAGGTGGGCGTCCGGCAGCGACAGCGAGAAGCCCTGCGCCGGTCCGACGCCCACGTCGATCAGGAAGCCAGGTCGCCCCCAGCGGTCGTACTGCTCGCGGTCCACGTAGAAGGATGCGCCGGCGAGCTCGCCCAGGAGCAGGTCGTTGGCGCCCGTGAGAAGCTCGCCGCGCTGCAGGCAGATCGGGGAGGTCCCGTCACAGCAGCCCCCCGACTGGAAGATCTCGAGCGGGCCGCGCTCCGCGCTCAAACGCTCGAGCAGATCGATCGCCGCGGGGGTGGCTGTGAGGGTGGCCGGCATCGCTACTCCAGTCCAGCAGTCCGCGCCCACGCGCTGCATCCGTGCAAAGCCGCAGCGGGGCTGGGTCGTTGCCCGCGTCCGCTACCGGGACGCCTTGAGGAGGTCGGAAAGGTTCAGCGGCGGAGTGAATATGAATCGCCGACCCTGACGTCGTTGCTCCAGGAGCCCCATCTCGACCAGGGGGATGAGATCGTTCCTTGCGGTCTCATGGGTCACGCCGTGGCTGGCCGCGTGCGTTTGGAAGGTGTAGCTGGCGTCCGGAGTCCTGATCGCGTTGCCCAGCAGGGCAAGCTGTCTGTGGTTGAAGTGACTCGATCCCTTGAGAAGTCGTTCGACGTCACGCACATCGCTGATCTTCTGGCGAAGATATCGGTGAAGCTGCTCCACCGCTCGCTGGATCACATCCAGCTGATACACGATGAAGTACGTCGTGTCTCGTTCGTCGGTCTCCGTGAGCAGGAATGACCGAGCGTACTTCGATGGGGCGTTCCGAAGTATTCGCGAGATGGAGAGATACTCGACCAGCCAATATCCCCGCGTCCTCATGTACCAGTAGAACAACGCGCGAGCCGTTCGCCCGTTCCCATCCTCGAACGGATGATCGTAGGCGAGCCAGAAGTGGAGCAGGATCGCTCGGATGACGGGATGAATGAATCGATCGAGGTTTTCGACTTCGTTGGCGAAGTCGCAAAGGGCCTGCAGTCGCGCCGGGAGCTGATCGGCCGGAGGCGGACTGTGGATCACGCTGCCGTCGGTCCTGTCCACAATGGCGATCCGCTCCTCGTCGGGGCGCTGCAGGCGGCCCGCGGCGTCGGGATTGTCCAGCGTGCCTTCGGTCAAGATGCGCTGGAGCTCCAGAACGGTCGCGGGGGTCAGCTTGTCGTCCATCCCGTCTCGCATGTATTGCAGCGCGCGGTAGTTGTTGAAGATCATGCGCTCGCTCCGGTCCTTCGGCGCTCGGCCGGTCCGTAGGAGCTCCTTCGCAACTCGACGAGTCGTCGTCGCACCCTCGAGCTGGCTCGAGCGGATCGCCTCCTCCATCAAGGAGTTGACGAGATATTGCCGGCGCGCATGCTCGTCAGCCGTAACGACCTGCGCCATTGCGACCTCGCCGCTGCAACGCTGATCCACGTAGTGGAGTCGGCGAGCAACCAGATCCGGGACGCCGTAGACAAAGGGCGCGCCCCCAGAATCGGCGAGAGGTATGACGCGCTGGACCGGCTGGCGACCCCACTTGATGAGGAGCCACCACTCCGCATGACTGAGATTCGCCGGCGGCTCGAGCTGGCGAAGCTTGTCCCAATGAACGTAGTTGCGGCCGTCCTCGACGATGCCCAGTAGCAGCAGCTCGACGATGCGGTCGGCACCGAGCTGTGCCACGAGGCTGCGGAAGTTGGGAGGAGAGGCAACGTACATTCCAAATTTCTCCAAATCAGTCCAAGGATTTGGAGATTAGCAGAACTCCAAGAACTTGGATCAATTTGGATGAGCTTGGACGAAGCCTAAAACGGCCTGCAAATCGAGGAATGCGCAGAGGCGCAACTCCAAGCCCAACTCAGCCGGACAGCCTGCGCGCGTCGCGCAGCACCGCCTCGAGCAGCGGGGCGATGGCCGCCCGCACCGGCTCCGAGAGCCCGCTGCCGGCATCGAAGCGCTGCCCCTCCACGCCATGGAGGATCACGCGCGCGGGGAGGCGGTGGAGGGTCCGCGCGAGCTCGATCGCGCCCGCCACGTCCACCGCATGCGTCGAGGAGGAGCTGCGCATCTCGGTGGGGATCGCCTGCTCGGAGGCGTCCACGCGATGCAGGGTGCCCGCGCGCGCGCCCGAGTGGATCGCGTCCACGATCACCGCAGCGCCGTAGCCCTCCCACGCTTCGAGCAGGCCGAGCGTCTCGAGCTCGTGCTCGCGCACGGCCAGATCACGGGCGCCGTCCAGGGCGCGCAGGCGGCGAGCCACCTCGAGGCCGGCGCCGTCGTCGTGGCGCAGGGCGTTGCCCACGCCGATCACCACCACCGACGCCGTGCCTCTCCCCCGCGCCTGCCCTCGCCCCCGGGGCGGGGCCGCACCCTCACCCACGCTCGACGGTCAGCTCGAGGAAGTGGGTCGCGCAGGAGATGCAGGGATCGTGGTTGCGGATCGCCTGCTCGCAGCGCAGCGAGAGCTGCTCGTCGGGAAGGTCGAGATCGCGTTCGACCACCGCGCGCAGGTCCTCCTCGATCGCGAGCTGGTTCTGAGAGGTCGGCGGCACGATCCTGGCGTCGAGGATCGTCCCGTCCTCGTCGATCTCATAGCGGTGGTAGAGCAGCCCGCGCGGAGCCTCGGTCGCCCCGTGACCGACCGCCCGGCGGGGCGTGACCTCGACGGCCGGGGCGTCGGGCTCCTCGTAGGCTTCGATCAGCGCGAGCGCTTCGTCGCTGGCCTGGACCAGCTCGACCGCGCGCACCACGATGCTCTGGAAGGGGTTGGTGCAGAGCGGCCCGAGACCGGCCTCGCGCGCGGCCTCGCGCGCCAGCGGCCGCAGCTGCGCGTGGGAGAGCCCGTAGCGAGCGAGGGGACCCGTCAGGTAGGAGCCGCGCTCGCGCAGGTGCGCGTGCAGGGCGTTGGAGTGCTCCACGTGCTCCTCCACCACGTGCTCGTCGAACTCGCCCGGCGCGATGTCAAGGCCGGCGTCCGAGCGGATCCGGCCGCGGTCGATCGGATAGGAGCCGGGGTCGGGGTCAGACAGCGCGAGCAGCTCGGGGGTGCGCTCGACCTCCGGGAATGGCAGCTCGGCGGCCCAGCGGACGGTCGCGAGCGCCGTCTCTCGCGCGCGCTCCAGCGGCTCCAGCAGCGTGCGCAGCTGCACGCGGGTCGGGGCCTTGTAGAAGCCGCCCACGCGCACGTTGATCGGGTGCACCTCGCGCCCGCCCACGACCGCCATCAGGGCGTTGCCAGCCTTCTTCATCTGCAGGCCCTGTTCGACGATCCCGGCGTGGTCGCGCGCCATCTCCACCGCTCCCGGATAGCCGAGGAAGTCGGGGGCGTGGAGCATGTACACGTGCAGGCTGTGGCTCTCGATCCACTCGCCGCAGTAGAGGAGCCTGCGCAGGTCCCGCAGCGGGCCCTCGTCGATCGTGACGCCGCACGCGTCCTCCATCGCCCGCACCGCGCTCATCTGGTAGGCCACCGGGCAGATGCCGCAGATCCGCGCCGTGAGATCCGGCGCCTCGGTGAAGGCGCGCCCGCGCAGGAACGCCTCGAAGAAGCGCGGCGGCTCGTAGATGCGCAGTTTCACATCCTCGACGGTGCGGCCGTCGAGCCTGACGTACATCGCGCCCTCGCCCTCGACCCGGGCGAGATAGTCCGTGCGGATGATGCGGGTCTGGCCCTCCTCGCTCATGCGGGCGCGCCTCCCGCGGGCTCATGCTCGTGGGCCTCGCTCGCCTCGCGGAAGGCAGCCGAGCCGGCGTTGAAGGTGCGGTAGACGCGCACCAGGTCGATCTCCTCGGAGCCGAGCTCGGCCATGCGGGCGCTGAGGGCCGCCGTGTTGGGCGACTCCATCGGGCCGAAGCAGCCGTAGCAGCCGCGGTCGTAGGCCGGACAGATCGCGCCACAGCCGGCGTGGGTGACCGGGCCCAGACAGGGCGTCCCGTGGGCCACCATCACGCAGACCGTGCCACGGCGCTTGCACTCCACGCACACGCTGTGGGCGCGCACGCGCGGGCGCCGTCCGGCGAGATGCGCGCCGATCACCTCGAGCAGCTGGTGCTTGTCGATCGGGCAGCCGTTCAGCTCGAAGTCCACGGGCACGTGCGCGCTGATCGGCGTGGAGGTGGAGAGCGTCGAGATGAAGTCCGGTGAGGCGTACACGATCGAGGTGAACTCAGCCACGTCGCCGAAGTTCCGCAGCGCCTGGATGCCGCCCGCTGTGGCGCACGCGCCGATCGTGATCAGCGTCCGCGACTGGCGGCGGACCTCGCGGATGCGCTCCGCGTCGTGAGGGGTGGTGATCGAGCCCTCCACGATCGAGATGTCATAGGGGCCCTCCGCCACCGCGCTCGTGGCCTCCAGGAAGTAGGCGATCCGCAGACGGTCGGCGAGGGCGAGCAGCTCGTCCTCGCAGTCGAGCAGGCTCAGCTGGCAGCCATCGCAGGAGGAGAACTTCCACACGGCGAGCGTCTGCTTCGCCGGCGTCTGCTTCGCCGACGTCTGGTTCGAGTCCGCGCTCATCACAGCTCCCTGACCGCGAGCCAGCGTTCGAGCTCGCTCCAGGCGTACACGGGGCCGTCGCGGCAGACCAGCGTGGGACCGAGCTGGCAGTGCCCGCAGTGTGCGATCCCGCACTGCATGTTGCGCTCCATCGAGGCCCGCACACGCTCGCTGGTGAGCCCCGCCTGGGCGAGCGCCGAGACCGTGAAGCGCATCATCACCTCGGGACCGCACAGCAGCGCGCCGGCGCTGTCTGGATCGAAGCGCGCCCGGTGCACCAGCCGGGGCACCACGCCGACGTGCCCGAGCCACTCCGGGCCGGCGCTGTCCACGGTCACGGCGACCTCCATGCCCCGCGCGCTCCACGCCTCCAGCTCGGCCGTGTAGAGGAGCTGGTCGGGCGCGCGCCCACCGTAGAGCAGCCGCAGGCGCCCGTAGCGCTCCTGCCCGGCGAGCAGCGCGAGGATCGCGGGGCGCAGCGGCGCCAGGCCGATGCCGCCCGCGACCACGAGCACGTCCGCGCCCTCGAGCTCCTCCAGCGGCCACGGTCGCCCGAACGGACCGCGCACGCCGAGCGCCTCGCCGGGCTTCGCCGCACAGATCGCGGCGGTTGCCAGGCCGACCGCGCGGACGGTGTGCACGAGCGGACCCCCGCCCGGATCGCCGCTGATCGAGATCGGCACCTCGCCCGCCCCGAAGGCCGAGAGCATCGTGAACTGGCCGGGGGCGAACTCCAGGCGCGCGCCGTCCCGCGGCTCGAGCTCGAGCGTCCACGTGTCCGCGGTCTCCTGGCGCTTGCCCGTGACCGTGAACGACACCGGCACCATCGGGCCGGGCCGCGGTCGTGTGAGCTCAGCCGGGGCGCCCATCAACCGGGGCGCCCATGGCCGTACACGTCGAGCAGCTGCAGCCGCGTGGCCTGCAGGCGCTGGGTCATCGCCGCGGCGAAGCGGCGCATCAGCTGGTAGCCGAGCTCGTGGTCGGCCTCGCACTTGGCGCGCAGGCACGCGCCGTCGAACACCACCGCGGCGGTGGCCTCGCGCGCGCGCGCGTCGAACTGCCAGCGGTAGGGCTCGAACAGCCACGACCAGCCCACCACCTCGCCTCGCTGCAGCGTCTCGATCACGAGCCTGCGCCCGGGCGCATGCACCTCGAGCGCGACCATGCCCTCGCGGATCAGGAAGAAGTGCTCGGCGGCCTCGCCCTCGCGAAAGAGCATCGCGCCGGCCGGGAAGCGCTCGTTGACCGCGCAGGCCGCGATCAGCCGCAGCTGGTCCTGCGAGAGCCCCGCGAACGTCGGCGCCGCGGCGATCAGCTCGTCAAGGCCGCGCATCGCCCACCGCCTCGCTGTCGCGGATCGCCCGCGCCTCCTCGGTGATGTCGATGCCGACCGGGCACCACGCGATGCAGCGCCCGCAGCCCACGCACCCGGAGCTGCCGAACTGGTCGATCCAGGTGGCCAGCTTGTGGGTCATCCACTGGCGATAGCGCGAGCGCGTGGACGCACGCACCGAGCCCCCGTGGATGTGGGAGTAGTCCACCGTGAAGCACGAGTCCCAGCGCTGGTGGCGCTCCACGTGCTCGCCCGCCAGGTCGGTCACGTCCTCCACGCTCGTACAGAAGCAGGTGGGGCACACCATCGTGCAGTTCCCGCACGAGAGGCAGCGCTCGGCCACCTCATCCCAGCGCGGGTTCTCGAGGTTGCGATACAGCAGGTCCCTGATGTCTGTGACGTCGAGCTCACGGCCCATCTGGGCTGCCGCCCGGTCGTGCGCCGCGCTCGCCGCCGCGCGCTCGTGCTGGCCCGCCGGCGCGTGGCGCAGCTCGCCCAGCAGCTCGCCTCCACGCTCGCTGCCCACCTCGAGCACGAAGTAGTGGCGGTCCTGCTCCAGGACCTCCGTGAGGGCGACGTCGAAGCCGCTCTCAGCCGTGGGGCCGGTGCCCATCGACGAGCAGAAGCAGGTGTTGCCCGCCTGGGCGCACTGGACCGCGATCACGAGCACGTCCTCGCGGCGGGCGCGATCGGCGGGGTCGGTGTGCGCGCCGCCGAGCAGTACGCGGTCGAGGATGCCCATCGCGTGCAGCTCACACGAGCGCGCGCCCAGGAAGGCATAGCGGGGCGCCGTTCGGGGCTCGGGCTCGAGCTCCGTCAGCCCCCCATCCGCGTCGCGCCGCGCGCGCCACAGGCGCACCTCGGGGGGAAGCTGGTAGCGCTTCCACGAGTGCGGGCCGACGTTGTAGCCGAACAGCGACGCGTCCTCGCGGCGGCGCAGCCGGTAGTGGCCGGCCTCCTGCTCGTCCGTCCAGCCGATCGGCAGCTCCGCGCTCGAGGCGATCTCGTCGTAGACGATCGCCTGGTCGCGCACCGTCGGCCCCACCACCGTGTAGCCGCGACGAGCGAGCGCGCCGAACAGCTCATCGAAGTCCTGGCGCTCAAGCGTGTGGCTCGCCGACTCACTCATCTGACGTTGAGTCTCCCCTTTGATCCATTTTCACGCAAGCCCGTTGGGGAGGTGTATAGCCATTGCAATACACCACACGCCGCCGGAATGCCGACACGAACTCCAACCTCAACACCCCCCAACGACAGGTGTATAACCATGGTGATACAGCACACGCCGCCGGAACACCGACACGAACTCCGACCTCAACACCCCCCACGACAGGTGTATAACCATGGTGATACACCACACGCCGCGGGAACACCGACACGAACGCCGACCTCGAGACATTCGAGGCCCCCGGGTGCGAACGGCGCACCGGGAGCCTCGCTGCCTCAGTCCCCACGATCTCCCTAGAAGAAGCCCATCGCATTCTTGTCGTAGCTGACGAGCAGGCACTTCGTCTGCGAGTAGTGGTCGAGCATCATCTTGTGGTTCTCGCGCCCCACGCCCGAGACCTTGTAGCCACCGAAGGCTGCGTGGGCCGGGTAGAGGTGGTAGCAGTTGGTCCACACCCTGCCCGCCTTGATCCCGCGGCCCATCCGGAACGCTCGACTGCCGTCGCGGCTCCACACGCCCGCCCCCAGCCCATAGAGGGTGTCGTTGGCGATCTCCAGGGCCTCGGCCTCGTCCTTGAACGTGGTCACCGCGAGCACCGGGCCGAAGATCTCCTCCTGGAAGATCCGCATGTCGTTGGTGCCCTTGAAGACCGTCGGCTCGTAGTAGTAGCCGCCGGCCAGCTCGCCGCCGAGCATGTTGCGATGCCCGCCGATCAACAGCTCCGCGCCCTCCTCGAGCCCGATCTTGACGTAGCTTTCGATCTTCTCCAGCTGCGCTGCCGAGTTCTGAGCCCCGATCTGCGTGGTCCGGTCGAGCGGGCTGCCCTGCTTGATCGCGCGGATGCGCTCCAGGCAGCGGGCCATGAACTCGTCGTAGATCGACTCCTGGATCAGCGCACGCGACGGGCACGTGCAGACCTCGCCCTTGTTGAAGGCGTAGAGCACGAGGCCCTCGATCGCCTTGTCCAGGAACTCGTCGTCCGCCGCCATCACGTCCTCGAAGAAGATGTTCGGCGACTTGCCCCCCAGCTCGACGGTCGAGGGGATGATGTTCTGGGCGGCGTACTGCATGATCAGCCGGCCGGTCACGGTCTCCCCGGTGAAGGAGACCTTGGCGATGCGCTTGTTCGACGCCAGCGCCTTGCCCGTCTCCGCGCCGGGGCCGTTGACGATGTTGAGCACGCCCGGCGGGATGATGTCCTGCACGAGCTCCGCGAACTTGAGGATCGACCATGGCGTCGGCGAGGCCGGCTTGATGACCGTGCAGTTGCCCGCGGCCAGGGCCGGGGCGATCTTCCATGCGGCCATCAGCAGTGGGAAGTTGAACGGGATGATCTGGCCGACCACGCCGAGCGGCTCGGAGAAGTGGTAGGCGACCGTGTCCTTGTCGATCTCCGAGATCCGGCCCTCCTCAGCGCGTATGACGTCGGCGAAGTAGCGGAAGTGGTCGGCCGCGAGCGGGATGTCCGCGGCGAGCGTCTCCCGTACCGGCTTGCCGTTCTCCCAGCTCTCCGCCACGGCCAGCATCTCGAGGTTCGCTTCGATCGCGTCCGCGACCGCGTTCAGGACCTGCGAGCGCTCGGTCGTCGAGGTCTCGCCCCAGGCGTCCTTGGCCGCGTGGGCGGCGTCCAGCGCGAGCTCGATGTCCTGGGCGCCCGAGTAGGCGACCTCGCAGATCGCCTCTCCGGTGGCCGGTGAGAGGTTCTCGCGGTAGTGGCCCTCGACGGGCGCCACCCACTCCCCGCCGATGAAGTTGTCATAGCGCTCCTTGCACTGCACCGGGCTACCGGGCTGCCCCGGGGCCTCGAATGTCGTGGACTGCTCGAGCGTTGCCATCTGCTGTGTTTCCCTTCGTGATCGCTGTGGACTGGATCTCAAGCTCGAGGACGACGCGCAGGCGGGATCGCGAAGATCGGCCGCTTGCGCTTGGCCCTCACCTTCTCCTTCTTCTTCCTTCGCAGCTCGAGTTGAGGGGCTGCCATGACCGTACGGACATGGGCTGCTCAGGACATCGGAGTCTTCCCCGCGCTCGCACGCGCGTTTCTACGTATCCGGCCGCGCGCAGCGGGAACGGCACGCCGGGGTGGGGTCGGTGCTCGCACGAGAACCCCATCGCAGCTACCTACCAGAGATGTCGTAGCCGAGCACCATGCCTTCGACGCTAGATACACGCAGGGCGCTGTTCATCGGTGGCTTGCCCCAGTCGAGTTGCACACTTCTACTGAGGCGCCCGCCCGAGGCTCAGAGCGACGGCACGGGCCGCCGCGGCGGCGCGCCCGCCAGGCGGATGCGCGCGTCCACGATCGTCGCGCCCGCGGGGCCGACGACCACCGGATTGGCATCCAGCTCGACCACCTCCGGGTGCGCCTCCACGAGCGCGCTCAGCCGCAGCAGCATCTCCTCGACCGTGGCGATGTCGCACGCGGGCGCGCCGCGATAGCCCTCGAGCAGGCGGAAGGTGCGAAGACCACGGAGCATCTCCTGCCCATCCAGGTCCGTCAGCGGCGTGATCCGCACCGCCACGTCTCCGAGCACCTCCACGCTCGTGCCGCCGGCACCGCAGGCGATCACCGGCCCGAAGCTCTGATCGTGGACCACCCCCATCAACAGCTCGACCCCCGGCTCGACCATCGGCTGCACCAGCAGCCCTTCCAGGCGATGTCCCGCGCGGTCGACGGCGCCGGCCATCTCCTCGGCTGCCTTCTTCACCTGCCGCGCTCCCTGCAGGCCGAGACGGACGCCGCCCGCATCGCTCTTGTGCAGCAGGCCCTTGGCGATGGCCTTGATCGCCACCGGGACGCCCATCTCCGAGGCCGCCGCGGCGGCCTCGGCCGGGCCGGCGAGGATGCGGGTCTCCACGAGCGGGAGGCCATAGCAGTCGAGCAGGGCCGCCACCTCGCTCGCCCCCAGCCAGCCCTCGCCGTCGCTGAGCGCCGCCGCCACGAGCGCGGCCGCCTCATCGCTGCGAATGCCCGTCAGCTGCGGCACACGGCCGAGCGGCCGGCTGCGCCAGCGACCGTAGCGGGCCACGTGCCCGAGCGCGCGGGCGGCGTCCTCGGGGAACCCGAAGGTCGGCACGTGCGCATCGCCGTCCCGCTCGGGCGGGACACCCTCGCTGTTCATGAAGACCGCCGCCACAGGCACGCCGGCGGCGTTCGCGGCGTTGGCAGCGTTGGCGGCCGCCGCGCGCAGCTCGCGAGCCACATCCTCGGCGCGGGTGAGCAGCGGCGGGACGAAGATCGCCACGATCGCGTCGCAGGCGTCCTCGGCCACCAGCGCTTCGATCGTCCTCCTGTAACTCTGGGCCGGCGCCGTGGCGATCATGTCGATCGGGTTGCCCAGCGACGCCTCCGGCGCGAGGAAGCCGGCCAGGCGCGAGCGCACCGCCGCCGAGATCTCCACCACGTCCAGCCCCGCCGACTGGCAGGCGTCCGCGCACATGATGCCCGGCCCGCCCGCGTTGGTCACGATCGCCACGCGCGTGCCCGCGGGCACCGGCTGGGCCGCGAGCAGGGCGCCGACGTCGAACAGTTCCTGCATCGTGTCCGTGCGGATCACGCCCGCCTGGCCGAAGAGCGCGTCCACGGTCACATCCGAGGCCGACAGCAGCGCCCCGGTGTGCGAGGCGCTGGCCCGGGCGCCCGCCGGAGAGCGCCCGCTCTTGACCGCCACGATCGGCTTGGCCCTGCTCACCCTGCGCGCGATCCGCGCGAAGCGGCGGGGGTTGCCGAACGACTCCAGGTAGAGCATCAGCACGCTCGTGTCGGCGTCCTGCTCCCAGTACTCGAGCAGATCGTTGCCCGAGATGTCCGCCTTGTTGCCGACCGACACGAACGAGGAGAGCCCGAGCCCCAGCCGGTTGGCCGCCTCGATGATCGCGATCCCCAGGCCACCGCTCTGAGAGAGGAAGCCGATCGGCCCGGGCGGCGGCATCCGCTCGGCGAAGGTCGCATCCAGGCGCACCTCCGCCGACGTGTTGAGCACTCCCAGGCAGTTGGGTCCGATCAGCCGCATGCCCGCCTCGCGGCAGACCTCCACCAGCTCGCTCTGGCGGACCGCGCCCTCGGCGCCGACCTCGCTGAACCCGGCCGAGATCACCAGCAGCGCACGGGTTCCCGCCGCGGCGCATTCACGGGCCACCGCGGCCACCTGCTCGGCGGGCACCGCGATCACGGCGAGGTCCACCGGCTTGGGTACCTCGGCGATCGAGTCGTAGGCGCGCCTGCCGGCGATCGTGTGCACCCGGCGGTTGACCGCGTAGAGACGACCCGTGAAGCCCTCGGAGCGAAGGTTGCGCAGGATCGCCCCCCCGACCGTGGCGCGCTTGGGAGAGGCTCCGATCACGGCCACCGATCCGGGCCGCAGGAAGAGCCCGACCGCCGCGATCGCCGCCGCCTGCTCGCGCTGCTCGAAGCGCTCGCGGGTCTGCTCCGAGGGCGAGGTCGGCAGTTCGACGTGAACGGCGCCGTCGGAGGTTTGCAGATCCACGGCGTAGCCGCTGTCGCGGAACACCTGGATCATGTGGTGGTTGGCCGGCAGCACCTCCGCGGTGAGCAGACGGATGCCGTTCTCTTCGGCAGCCGCCGCCAGGTGTCCCAGCATGATCGTGGCGATCCCGTGACCCTGCCAGGCGTCCGCGACCGTGAACGCCACTTCGGCGCGCTCCGGGCCCGTCCTGATGTAGGCCGCGTGGGCGACGATCTCCTGGTCGTGCCCGGTCGTCGCCACCAGCGCGTAGCGGTCGCCGTCGTCCACGTCCATCGACCAGTCCGCAGCCCAAGCGAGGTCGACCTGGCCGAAGAAGCGAAAGCCGATCGACCGCGGCGAGAGCTCGTGCAGGAAGCGCTCGATCCCCGGTCGATCCTCACCGCAGACCCCTCGCACGCGCACCGTCGAGCCGTCCCGCAGCGCCACGTCGACCGTGCGCGCGGGTGTTTGCGGGCGAGCCGCATCTGTCCGAGCGACGCTCACCGTGCTCGGGTCTCCGCGGCGGCCGCCGCTCCGGCCCCGGCGCCGGCGCCGGCGCCGATCCCAGCTGTGCGCGCGGCCCCGGCGAGGCTGCGATCGAGAGCGTGCGCGACCTCGTCGACCTGCGCGCCCAGGGGGCGCTGCGTGTCGCACTCGTACACCGCGGCGGCGGGGAGCTCCTCGAGCTCCTCGAAGGAGCGGAACTGCTCGGCCACGATCTCCGGGGTGGCGTCTGAGACGTGGCGCGCCTGCATCCGTCGGTGGGCGCGCTCGAGCGCGACGGCGAGCGGAACCGAGCAGCGGACCGCCAGGAACGGCGCACGGCTCTGCGAGACCGGCTCGAACAGCCGGGCGCGGTCGCTGCGCAGGCGGCAGGTGGCGTCCACGATCACCGCGCGGCCGCTCTCGAGCTTGGCCTTGGCGTCCAGGCCGAGACGCTCGTAGGTGGCCCGCGAGACGGCCGGGTCGTACAGCTCGCTGCCAGCCCGCTCGCTCACCGCCAGCCCGGCACCGAGCTTGCGGATCGCATCCGAGGAGAGCACCTCGAAGCCCGAGCGGCGCGAGAGCTCCTGCGCCAGGGTCGACTTCCCGCTGGCCGCGGGGCCGCAGAGGATCAGGGCGAGCGGCTCGCGGGCACGCCAGCACAGGCGCTCGCCCAGCGCCCACATCGCCTCGGCCCTCGCCAGCTGCTCGGCACGCGCGCTGCCTGCATGATGCTCGCCCGCGGCGATCAGCGCGACCTTGGCGCGAACGAAAGCGCGGTGGGCGCCGTAGAAGGCGAGCAGGGCCTCGCTGCCGAGGTCGAGGCCGTTGCGGCGGTAGGCGCCGATGAGCTCCTCGGCGGCCCACCGCTGTCCGAAGGCCTCGAGGTCCATGGCGAGAAAGGCGAGATCGCAGGCGATGTCGGTGTGTCGGAAGGCGGGATCGAACTCGATTCGGTCCACGATGCGAACCGCTCCGACTGCCAGCACGTGCTCGCAGCGCAGGTCGCCGTGCCCGTCGCGAACGAGCCCGGCGCGCCTGCGACGCTCGATCTCCTCTGCGTGGAGCGCCACGAACGCGTCGCCGAAGCCGAGCGGCACATCGAACGTCCACCCGATCCCCTGCTCCCGAGCGACGGCCGCGAGCTCGCGCAGGTTCCGCTCCCACATCTCCAGGACCTGGCGCGGACAGGCCCCGTCCACCTGTGGCGCCCGGCGGTGAAAGTCGGCCAGGCGACGTGCCACCGCCTCGAGCTGCTCGCGCCGCAGCGCGCCGGCCGCGATCAACCCGGCGAGCGAGTCTGACTCGTCAAAGCTGCGCATCTCCACCGCGTACTCGACCGCGCCGGGGTCGTGCTCGCGCGCCAGCTCGAAGCCCTCCCCGCTTCTCACGATCGCGCAGACGCCCAGGTAGAGGTCGCCCGCCAGCTCGGCGTTCACCCGCACCTCCTCCTCGCAGGCCGCGCGGCGCAGCGCCGGCGTGCGGTAGTCGAGGAAGCCGAGCACCACGGGCTTCTTGACCTTGTATGCGCGCCCGTCCGTCACGAACACCCAGGAGGCGTGCGTCTCGTGCACCGCGACGCGGGTCGTGGCGTCGTAGGTCGCGGGGTCCGCCATCGCCCTCAGCAGCGCAGGGTCGCCCGCCGGCGGCGGGGCGGGCTCGCCGCGATCGTGCATGGCCGTGGACGAGCTCATCGGGTCGCACTCCTCGTTACGCGGGGATCCTGCCGCTCATGCTGATGGCGACGCCGGGCCCGGGCATCCGTGAAACCCCGCACCGCTCGGTGGGACTCGCCCGAAGGCTCGGCGGTAACACACTGATGACCCGCGCACGCGCGGGCGCCAAGGTTGGCCTCATGAACACAACCACCTCCAGCACCGCCCCCCCAGACGATTTCATCCGCTCGTTCTCCAACCTCGGCAGGGCGGACGTCGCCTATGCCGGCGGCAAGGGCGCGAACCTCGGCGAGCTGACCCGAGCCGGGCTGCCGGTACCGCCGGGCTTCGTGGTCGGCGCCCCGGCCTATGCGACGTTCTGTGACGAGTCCGGGCTGCGAGCGCAGCTGGAGAAGACGCTCGCGGACATCGACATCGAGGACGGGGCGGCGCTCGAGGCCGCTGCCACCGCGGCACGCCAGGCGGCGCTCGACGCGCCCATGCCTCCGGAGCTGAGGGACGCGATCGTCGCCGCCTATCTCGACCTGGCCGGCGCCCACCCCGATGCCCCGGTTGCCGTGCGCTCCTCGGCGACCGCCGAGGACACCGCCTCGGCGTCCTTCGCCGGGATGAACGAAACCTTCCTGAACACACGCGGTCCCGATGCGGTGCTCGACGCCGTCAAACGCTGCTGGGGCTCGCTGTTCGGAGCACGCACCATCTACTACCGCGGGCAGCGCGGCTTCAGCCAGGCCGGCATGGACATCGCCGTGGTCGTGCAGGTGCAGATCCCCTCGACCCGCGCGGGCGTGATGTTCACCGTCGACCCCGCCTCGGGCGATCCGGACATGCTGGTGATCGAGGGCTCCTTCGGCCTCGGCGAGGCCGTGGTCTCGGGCAGCGTCTCGCCCGATCGCTATGTCGTGCGCAAGAGCGACCTGGCGATCCTCACGCGTTCCGTGCGGCCCAAGGAGCTCGTGATCGAGGCCGCCGAGGGCGGCGGCACGCGCACGCGCACGCTGAGCTCCGAGGAGGGCATGCGCCCCGTGCTCAGCGATCTCGAGGTCATCGACCTGGCCAAGCTCGGGCTCGCCATCGAGCAGCACTACGGCAGCGGCCAGGACACCGAGTGGTCCTTCGACCCCGATGGCAACGCCTGGATGCTGCAGAGCCGCCCGATCACCACGATCGCCGCCCCCGAGCACGCCCCCGACGAGGTGCTCGTGCGCGGGCTGGGCGCGGCTCCGGGATTGGCCAGCGGCAAGGTGCGGATCCTCGAAGACCCCCACGACACCGGCGCGTTCCGCGACGGCGAGGTGCTCGTGGCGCACATGACCACGCCGGACTGGGTGCCACTGATGCGCCGGGCCGCGGCGATCATCACCGACTCGGGCGGCATGACCTGTCACGCCGCGATCGTCACCCGCGAGCTGGGCATCCCCTGCATCGTGGGCACCGGCGAAGCCACCAAGAGACTGCGAAACGACGAGCTGGTGACCGTGGACGCCACCCACGGCACGGTGCTCGAGGGCGCCGCGACGGCAGCGCCCGCCGCTGCGCCCTCCGGGGCGACCGCGGCCTCCGCGAGCGCACCCGCCGGCGCCGCAACGCCCGTGACGGCCACGCGGCTGCTGGTCAACCTCTCAGAGCCATCCCAGGTCGAGCGCACGGCCGCCCTGGAGGTGGATGGCGTGGGCCTGCTGCGCGCCGAGCTGATGCTGATCGAGGCGCTCGACGGCAGCCATCCCCGCCAGCTGATCGAGGAGGGCAACACCGAGGAGTTCGTCGCGAGGATGGCCGACGGGCTGACCACGTTCGCGTCCGGCTTCGCCCCCCGCCCCGTGACCTACCGCACGACCGACTTCCGCACCAACGAGTTCCGCAACCTGCGCGGCGGCGAGCGCTTCGAGCCGCAGGAGGCCAACCCGATGATCGGCTACCGCGGAGCCCTGCGCTACGTCCAGGAGCCCGAGGTGTTCGCGCTGGAGATGCAGGCCATCGGCCGCGTCTGGGACGCCGGCCACAAGAACCTGCACGTGATGCTGCCGTTCGTGCGCACCGCATCAGAGCTCGAGCGCTGCCGTGAGCTGGTGGCGGACGCCGGCCTGCTCGAGCGCCGCGACTTCGAGCTGTGGATCATGGCCGAGGTGCCCTCCGTGCTGTTCAACCTCGAGCGCTATGCGCGGCTGGGCATCGCCGGCATCTCGATCGGCTCCAACGACCTCACCCAGCTGATGCTCGGCGCCGACCGGGACTCCGAGGTGCTGGCCGCGACCTTCGACGAGCGCGACCCGGCCGTGCTCGACTATCTCACAGAGCTGATCCCGCGCGCCCGCGAGCTCGGCCTGCACACCTCCATCTGCGGGCAGGCCCCCTCGGTGCACCCGGAGTACGCTGAGCTGCTGGTGCGCCTGGGCATCGAGAACATCTCCGTGAGCGTCGATGCGGTGCAGCGCACGCGGCGACTGATCGCCGCCGCCGAGCAGCGCGTGCTGCTGGAGGCAGCCCTCGAGCGCTCCGCCGGCGCGAGCGACCAGCACACCCACGCTGAACACCAATCAGGACACCACTGAAAGGGCCCCCCGAAATGACAAGCTCAACGACACCCACAGTCGCCGTCAGCGAGGTGATGCACTACGGGATCATCACCGCCTCGCCCGACGCCCCACTCGCCAAGGTCGCCGGCCAGCTCGCCCACAACCGCGTTCACTGCGTGGTCGTCGAGGGGATCACCCGACGCATCGACGGACAGGAGACGCTCGTGTGGGGCATCCTCTCCGACCTCGACCTGATCAAGGCGTTCGCCGCAGATCGCGTCGAGGCGCTCGCCGGCGAAGTGGCGGCAAGCGAGATCGTGACCGTGGACTCCTCCGATCGCATCGACCGGGTCGCCCGTCTGATGGCCGAGCACGACTGCACGCACCTGGTCGTCGTCTCGCCCGAGACCGGTGAGCCGGTGGGCGTCGTCTCGAGCCTCGACGTCGCGCAGGGCCTGGCCCTCTCCAAGCATCTGGGCGGATGAGCGCCGCCGACGCCAGGCTTGCACACGGCGCCCCGTCCCGCCGCCATGCCCTGTCCGGACGCCTGCCCATCCTCGGAATCGTGGCGGTGTCCGCGCTCGGCCTGGTGAGCTGCGGCGGCTCGAGCAAGAGCAGCTCGAGCGCGACCTCCCACTCCACCCCCACCGCGAGCACGAGCACGACCGCCACCGCCACCGCCACGCAGCAGAGCTCCGCTCAGCCGACGACCACGGCGACCGCGCCGAGCGCCTCCCGGACGGTCACCGCCACAGCGGGCGCCATCACCGCCACGATCCACGCCGGATCCCACGTGCCGCGGGTTGGACGGGTATGGCCCCTGCACTTCGCCGTCCTGAGCAGCGGGCGTCCCGTGAAGGCAACCGTCAGCTATGAGTACCTGTTCGACGGCCAGGTGGTGGCCCACCGCGCCCACTACACGTTCATCGGACATTTCTCGGATGTGTTTCGCTGGCCGTCCTCGGCGGTCGGCTATCCGCTGACGTTTCGCGCCGCGATCACATCGCAGGGAGCCACGATCAACCTCGACTATCCGGTGAAGGTCACGCGGTGAGCGAGGAGGCGGGCGCCGAGGTGCTCGTCGAGCATGCTGGTAAGAGCTTCGGACGAATCGGCGCCCTTGATGACGTCTCGCTGCACATGGACCGCGGCGAGGCGATTGCGATCACCGGGCGCTCGGGCTCGGGCAAGAGCACGCTGCTCGGCCTGATCGGCGGTCTCGAGCGACCCGACCGCGGGGAGGTGCTGATCGACGGGCGCCCCGTGTGGTTGGATCGCCATCCGGCCCAAGCTCGCCGCGAGCTCGTCGGCTTCGTCTTCCAGCGCCATCTGCTGCTGGCGGCGCTCTCGGCGCGAGCCAACGTGGAAGTGCCGTTGATCGGGGCAGGGGTCCACCGCCATGAGCGACGACGCCGCGCACTGGCGCTGCTCGAGGAGGTCGGGCTGGCAGACCGCGCCGAGCATCTCCCCTCAGAGCTCTCCGGCGGCGAGAGCCAGCGTGTGGCCGTGGCGCGGGCGCTCGTAAACGAACCGCGCCTGCTGCTCGCCGACGAGCCGACCGGAGCGCTTGACTCGGTCACCTCCGAACGCGTCCTCGACCTGCTCTTCCGGCTGCGCGACCGCCTCGGTATGACGCTCGCCGTGGTCAGCTACGACCCTGACGTGGCCAAGCGAGCCGACCGTACCCTGACGCTCATCGACGGCCGGATCGGCGACACGGGCGAGGCCGGGATCGCCCAAGCCTAGGAGTCGGTGCCTCCGTGTTCACGATCATCCAGACCAACCTGCGCCGGCGCCTGGCGCGCACGCTGTTCACGGCCTCGGGGATCGCTGTCGGGGTGGCGACGATCGTGGCCCTGCTGTCCTTCACCCAGGGGCTCAGGGAGACAGCCGCCGGATTCGTGCATCTCGGCGGCTCGGATCTCGGCGTCTTCCAGGCCAACGTCTCAGATCCGACCGCCTCGATCCTGCCCGAATCGCTCGTGGGACGGCTGGAGGCCACGCCCGAGGTCTCGCGCGCCACGCCCCTGCTGCTGGTCACCGAAGCCCTGAGGGCGGACCCGTCGGCGATCGTCTTCGGAGCCCAGCCGTCGGGCTTCTTCAGTCAGGGACTCGTGCTGCTCAGGGGAGCTCGCCCGCAGGGACATGAGGTGCTGATCGGCGATCGTCTGGCCGCGTCCCTTCACCTGCGCCCCGGCGGCGTGCTGCGAGTGGACGGGCACCCGTTCGGGATCGCCGGCATCTACCACTCGGGAGTGCTCTTCGAGGACTCCGGCGCCGTCCTCTCGCTCGAAGACGCGCGCGCGCTCACGAGGCGTCCGGGCGAGGTCACCGACATCGTCGTCGAGCTCCCGGCGGGCACGCGCGCGAGCAGCGCCGCACGCAAGATCGAGCGGTCCTTCCCGGGCACCCAGGTAATCACCGATCCCGATCAGGCCCTGCGAGCGGGCGCCAACAGCACGCTCATCTCCAAGGCGATCCTGGTGATAGTCGTGATCGCCCTGATCGTGGGGGCGATCAGCGTGGCCAACACGATGGCCATGTCGATCCTCGAGCGCCAGGGCGAGCTCGGACTGCTCAGCACCGTCGGCTGGTCCCCCGTGCGCGTCGCCTCGCTGATCCTCGGAGAAGGAGTCGCCGTGAGCATCCTCGGAGCGGCAGGCGGCCTCCTGCTAGGCGTGATCGGCGGCGGCCTGCTCGTGCACGCGCTCGGCGTGAGCGCCTACGTGTCTCCGGCGATCACCGCGTGGGGGCTCGGACGCGGGCTGCTCGTGGGCGTGGCCATCGGCGTGCTCGGCGGCATCTACCCCGCCTGGCGGGTCACCCGCATGACGCCGTTGCGAGCGCTGTCGAACGCCTGAGGGCTCGCGCAGCACCGAGGCACGCAGCGCGCGCTGGACGTCCGTCATCGACAGCATGCCGACGGGACGAGCGAGGTCATCGACCACCACCGCCCGCCCGATGCGCGCGAAGGCGGGCCGATCGAGGAGGCTGAGCAGATCGTCCTCCCCGCGCACGAGCAGCGCGTCATCCCGCACGGCGACATCGCCCACGCGCCGCAGCCGGCGCTGCTCGGGCGAGAGCGCCTCGATCTGCCCGAGGCTGACGAGTCCGAGCGCCCGGCCGGCACGGTCGACGACGGGGAAGGAGGTGAAGCGAAGGACCATGAAGAACTCTCGCCCGGCCTGCCCCGCGGGCATCTCCGCCGGGATGCTGAACACGGGCGTCGACATCAGATCGCGCACGCGCAGGCCCGAGAGCGCGGCCTGCATCTTCCCGCCCTCAGCCTGCGCGCCGGCGGCTGCCGTGATGAAGAAGCCAATCAGCGCCAGCCACAGTCCCTCGGGCAGTCCGTTGAGGATCTCGAGCAAGCCGAGCGCGATCAGCACGTAGCCGAAGCCGCGACCGATGCTCGCCGCGGTCTCGCTCGCTCTGGCCAGCTCGCCGCTGCGCCGCCACAGCAGCGAGCGCAGCACCCTTCCGCCGTCGAGCGGGAAGGCCGGCATCAGGTTGAAGACCAGGACGGCCCCGTTGACCAGGGCCTGATATTCGACCAGGGCGCTGACCGCGGCGGGGGTGGAGGCGGGCAGCAGCACGGCGGCAAGGGCGAAGCAGGCACAGAGCACGGCCGTCACGGCCGGCCCGGCGAGCGCGAAGCGCAGCTCGTCACCCGGGGTGTGGGCCTCGCCGCGCAGGCGCGAGACGCCGCCGAGCAGCCACAGGTCGATCTCATCGACCTCGATGCCGCGCCTTCGCGCCACGAGCGCGTGCCCGAGCTCGTGGGCGAGGATGCTCGCGAACAGCAGCAGCGCGCTCGCGAGCCCCAGCCCATAGGCCGCGAGGGCACCGATCCCGTGCACCTGTTCGGGAAAGTAGTCGGCTCCCAGGGTCCAGGTGATCAGGGCGACTATCACCAGCCACAGCGGGCTGACACCGACCGGGATGCCGGCGATGCGCCCCACACGAAAGCTGCGGCCTGGCATCGGAGTGCGGCTCAGGCCGCGATCAGGACCCTGATCCGATCGGGCAGGATCGCCAGGACGTCGTCGATCTCACCGGCGCTCACGTGCTCGCGCAGGACCTTCGAGACGGCGGCGACGGCCAGCGAGGCCTCTGTCTCTCCCGCCATCCGCCCCTCCGCCGCCACGTGCGCGAGGAACGCGTCCGCGTCATGGATCGCCGAAGGCGTGCGCCCGGGCACCCAGTCCTCGTAGTAGATCCCGCGGATCAGCGTCGGCAGCTGGGCGGCGAGCGTGGCGGCCGTATCGACGGTCAACCGGTCCCTGAGAGTGTGCAGAACGGCGCGCAGCGCGCGGTAGGCGTACTGGTGATCCTCCACGCCGAGCTCATCCGCGAGCTCGTTCAGCCATACATGCGTCTTCTCGACGCTGCGCTCGATGATGCTGGGCTCGACCGGGCTCATTCCCGCCTCCTGGACTCGTGGACGTGGATGGAACAAGGCTCGCGCTCAGGGCCCGTGCGCGTATCCGTGATCGGCAGCGGTTCGTCTCCGTGCAAGGCCGCATCCGGGCGTATCGTTGGGTGGATGAGCCGCGCCGCCGCGCCACCGCCCCCCGAGGCGTCCCCACCCCCCGGGGCGTCGCTGCCATCCGGGGGGGCGTCGCTGCCATCCGGGGCGGTCGGGCGCGCGTGAGGACCAACCTGGCAATGCGCCTGTTGCTGGTGTGGCTGGGCAACTGCCTCGGGCTGGTGGTGGCGGCGGCGCTGCTGCCGGCGGTCTCCTATACGGGCGATATCGGCACGCTGCTGTGGGCGGGTGCGATCCTCGCCCTCGTCAACTTCGCGTTGCGCCCGATCGTGATCCTGATGACGCTGCCCGCGGTGATCCTCTCGCTCGGGGCCGCGCTGCTGCTCATCAACGCGCTGATGCTGTGGCTGACGAGCGTGATCGTTCCCGACCTGAGCGTGGGCGGATTCTGGTCGACCCTCGCCGCCGCGATCATCGTCTGGCTCGTCAACATGGCCCTGCGTCCCTGGCGTCGCGGGCGCCAGAGCTCAGCCGAGGGCCCGCGGGTACGGGTCATGTTCAACCGCGAGCCGTGAGCTCGGTCGAGCAGGGGGCCGACACGCCGCCGGGCGAGGTCGACGCCACGGAGAACGCGAAGCTGCTGCTGCGCGACCTGCACAGCTTCCAGGTCGGCCTGACCTCGGCCGAGGCGGCCCGCCGCCTGCTCCAGCATGGGCCGAACGAGCTGCGCCGCCGCGGAGGTCTCGCATGGCCACGCGAGCTGGGCCGCCAGCTCACCCACCCGCTGGCGCTGCTGCTGTGGGTGGCCGGCGCGCTGGCCTTCGCGGTCGGCAGCCACACGATCGCGATCGCGGTGCTGCTCGTGATCCTGCTCAATGCCGGCTTCGCATTCGTCCAGGAGCTGGAGGCGGAGCGCGCCGTGGAGGCCCTGGCCGCATACATGCCCCAGCACGTCCGCGTGCTGCGCGACGGGGAGCCGGCGCTGATCGAGGCGGTCGGTCTCGTGGTGGGCGACGTGGTGCTGCTCGCCGAGGGTGACCGCATCGCGGCGGACATGCGCCTGCTCGCGGGCTCGCTCGAGGTGGACCTCTCGACGCTGACCGGCGAGTCGGAGCCGGTGATCCGCTCGGCCGACGAGATCGCCCGGAACGTCCCGCGGCTGGCCGCCCCGGATCTCGTGTTCAGCGGCACCGCCTGCACCGCCGGCGAGGCCCACGGGATCGTGTTCGCGACCGGCATGCACACCGAGCTCGGCCGGATCGCGGCCCTGTCGGAGCGCGTCGAGCAGGAGCCGAGCCCGTTGGAGCGCCAGGTGCGCCGCGTGGCCTGGCTGATCGCGGCGATCGCCGTGACGATGGCGGTGGCGTTCATCCCGTTGGCGATCTTCGGCGCCGGTCTCTCGCTGCGCAACAGCGTGGTGTTCGCGGTGGGACTGCTCGCGGGCAACGTGCCCGAGGGCCTGCTGCCGGTGATCACGCTGGCACTGGCCGTCGCGGTCAGCGCGCTGGCCCGCCGCGGTGCCCTGGTCAAGCGCCTGAGCGCCGTGGAGACACTCGGCAGCACGGATGTGATCTGCACGGACAAGACGGGCACGCTCACCGAGAACCGCATGCGGCCGGTCTCGGTCTGGACCCCCTCGGCCGCCGTCGCCTTCGCCGAGGAGACTGGCGGTGCACCCGTGCAGGGAGGCGATGCTCCTGCCGTGCGCGCGCTCGCGGCGGCAGCGGCGGCATGCAACAACGCCAGGCTGCAGGACGACGGTGGCGCCAGCGGGGATCCGACCGAGGTGGCGGTGCTGCAGGCGGCGCGCATGCTCGGCGTCGAGGTGGACCCGGACAGGAGGGAGAGCGCGCGTCGCTCGCACTACAGCTTCGACCCGCGCCTGAAGCGGATGTCGACGCTGGACGCGGGCGAGCCTTTGGACCTGGTGCACACCAAGGGCGCGCCGGAGAGCGTGCTTCCGCTGTGTGTGCGAACGCTCGACGGGAGCGGGCTGGAGGTCGAGCTGAGCCCAACGCAGCGCGAGCAGGTCACGCGGCAGGTCGAGGACTTCGCCAGGGGCGGCATGCGCGTGCTCGCCCTTGCACAGCGAACGCTCGCGGCGGCGGTCGAGCCACCGGCGCGCGAGCAGGTCGAGCGCGACCTCTGCTTTCTCGGCCTGATCGCGATGCTCGACCCACCGCGCCCCGAGGTCCGTGACGCGGTCGCCGCCTGCCACAGCGCCGGCATCCGCATCATCGTGATCACGGGCGATCACCCGCTGACAGCCGCCGCGATCGCCCGTCAGGTGGGCATCGGCGGCGATGATCCCGTGACCGTGGACGCGGCGGCCATTGACCATCGCCACGAGCGCGATCTGCGCGAGCTGCTCGCCCCGGGCCACGAGCTGATCTTCGCGCGCGCCTCACCTGAGACCAAGCTGCAGATCGCCGAAGCGCTGCGCGCCCAGGGCCACACGATCGCGATGACCGGGGATGGGGTGAACGACGCCCCGGCGCTGCGCCGGGCGGACATCGGGGTGGCGATGGGCCTCAGCGGGACGGATGTCGCGCGCGAGGCCTCGACGATGGTGCTCACAGACGACAACTTCGCCACGATCGTCGTCGCCGTGGAGGCCGGTAGGCGCGTCTATGAGAACGTGCGCAAGTTCATCGTCTACATCTTCGCCCATGCCACGCCCGAGGTGGTGCCCTTCCTCCTGTTCGCGCTCGGTGGAGGAGCGATCCCGCTGCCGCTGACCGTGCTGCAGCTGCTGGCCTTCGACGTCGGCACCGAGACGCTGCCCTCGCTGGCCCTGGCCCGTGACCCGCTCGAGCCGGGCGTCATGCAGCGCCCGCCGCGACCGCGCAGCGAGGGGGTGATCCAGAGACCGCTGCTGCTCCGTGCCTGGCTGTTCCTGGGGGTGTTCGTCAGCGCGGTGTCCCTCGGCTGCTTCTTCTACGTGCTGCTCAGCGCCGGATGGCGTCCCGGCGATCCCGTAGGCGCGGGGCACCCGCTCCATCACGCCTACCTGCAGGCCACCACGATGACCTTCCTCGGCATGATCGCCGGCCAGATCGGCACCGCCTTCGCGGTGCGCACGAGCCGCGGGTCGCTGCGCTCGGTCGGCGTCCTCAGCAACCCGTACCTGCTCTACGCGATCGGTGCCGAGCTCGCGCTGGCGGCGCTGTTCGTGTACGCGCCACCGCTGCAGTCTCTGCTCGGCACCGCCGCTCCGCCGGTGCACGCGCTGGCGCTGCTGCTCCCCTGCCCACTGGTGGTCTGGGGCGCCGATGAGCTGCGCCGCTACCTCCTGCGCTCGCGGGCCGCGGGCGAGCACCAGCCGGGCCCCACGCGCGCCTGAGCGGTGTGGGGTTTCACGGAGCGCCGGTGGGGAGGCACCCCGATGCCGCCGCGCTCTGCGTCCACTGGAATGGTGGGTTGGACCAGCCCCTTTCCGAGATCCAAGGAGACAGCAATGCCAGCAACACTCACACGATGGGAACCGTTTGCGGAGCTCGGCGAGTTGCGCACCCGCTTCGACCGCCTCTTCGAAGGGTTCGGCGACAGCGAGCACGCCTGGACGCCGGCGGTGGACGTGGTGCGCGACAACGGCAACCTGGTCGTCCGCGCAGACGTCCCCGGCATGAAGCCGGAGGAGGTCAAGATCGAGGTCAAGGACGACATCCTCACCGTCTCGGGCGAGCATGAGGAGCGCAAGGAGGAGAAGGACAAGGACTACCTGCGACGCGAGCGCCGCTACGGATCGTTCTCCCGCTCGATGGCGCTGCCCGCCGGCGTTGACGCCAAGAAGATCAAGGCCAAGACCCACGACGGTGTCGTCGAGGTGACGATCCCGCTGCCCAAGGAGGCGAAGCCGGAGACTGTCACGATCACCCCGACCGCCGGCTGAGCTCGTCAGAGCGCCGGGCGAGCCGGCCGCCGACCGCATGGGCAAGCCCGCCCGGCGGCCGGTCGGTTGGTCGGTCGGTCGGTCGGTCGGTGTATCCGTAGTTGTCCCAGTCGAGAACCAGCAGATGACACCGATGCGGGGTACGTCGCTCCCACATATCGTCGGCTTTCCAGAGGATGGAAGCGGTAGGGATACCGTCGAGCAAGATCTTGGGGGAAAGAGCGTGAGCACGTCGACGACACACGACTGGTCGGGAATCCACGACGGTGGTCGCAGGTACGACGGCGGCGACGATCGCGCGAGAAGGCTGCTGGTCGAGAACACGCGCCTCACCGGCAGCCTCCAGCGCCTCGGCCCGGCGATGGCCAGCATGGCGTATGACCTTGCGCGGTTGCGCCGCGAGAACGCGCGTCTCAAGCGCGAAAACCAGCGGTTGCGGACGCTCGCGGAAGCTCCCGGCGATCCCGACTGAGGACGTTCAGCTACCCGGGGGAGCTTCGTCCTCCGAGTAGCGCACGCGCGCACCCAGACGCTCGAGCACCTCGTCGCGGTCGGTGCCGTGTGCGCGCAGCAGGCGGTCGAAGTCCTCGCCGTAGACGGCCATCACGGCCAGCAGCACGTCAACCGTCCCGACTCCGTGGACACCGCGCTCGCCGGCGATGCGCACGGTCTGCTCGGTGACCGCAGCGACCGCGTCGGGGCGCGCGGGGTCGGCCTCGACGGGCTCGCTCTCGCGCGGGAGCGGCACCTCGCTGACACCGAGGGCCTGCAGTGCGATCCCGACCTCGCCGTGGAGGCGAAGGACGCGCAGCCAGCGCTCGGCCTCCTCCTCGCGCGTGCGGGCGAAGGGCATGGCCGTGGAGGCGATGCCGAGGACCATTGCCGCGTCGGGTGCAAGGGCGAGTCCGGTGGCGCTCATATCGACATCCTCAGGTCGGCCTGCCGCGCCGCGTGGCGCGCTGGCAGGTAGGTGAGATTGTGTTGACGCAGCGAGACCTCGGGTGAGCCCCCCGGGCCGTGACGCAGCTCGAGCAGCACGCTGCCGCTGCGCTCGGCCGCGTCCCGGGCCGCCCGCATGATCTGCGCGGCGTCCTCGGAGGCGACCCCGCAGGCCGCCAGGAATCGTTCGGTGCGCTCGCTCGAGGCCTCGTCACGATCGAGCTCGAGCTCCTCCTCGAGCGCGCTGGGCGGCGCATCGCCGCCCTCGACCTGCAGCAGGCAGGCGGCCATGTCGTCGGGACGGGCGTCGGTGCTCTGGGCGACACGCTCGAGCAGCTCGGCGGCGGTGGCCTGCGGCCCGAGCTCGCCCAGCGCCGAGCCGAGTCGCTGCGCCCCATAGAGCTCGCCGCCCACCCGCGCCTCGGTCACGCCGTCGGTGAAGAAGCAGATCTGAGCACGACCGGGGACCGAGACGATGCTCTGGCGAATGCCCGTCGGCCTGCCCACGCCGATCGGGGGCGAGGAGGAGGCGGTGACCGGCTCGAGCGGCTCGGCGGGGGACCCGCCACCGAGCACGATCGGCGGAGGGTGACCGGCGCTCGCGTAGATGAGACGGCGCTCGCGCGGATGGTAGGTGGCTGCGACGACGGTCGCGAAGGAGCCGCCGAGCTGGCGCTCGAGCACGGTTCCGGCCGTCTGCACGGCGTCCCGCGGTGAGAGTCCGGCCTCCAGATATGCCCGCAGGGTGAAGCGCAGCAGCGCCGTGTGCGGGAGCGCCTTGCGCCCGTGTCCGGACACGTCGCCGACGATCACGGCCAGCTTTCCGTCCTCGAGCGCGAAGACGTCGTAGAAGTCGCCTCCGGCAGCCGGGCCGGCCGCGGGGCGGTAGGCCGTGCTCGTGCCCACCGGACCGAGCCGGGCGGGAGTGACGGGCAGAAGCGCCGCCTGCAGCAGGCCGACGTCCTCGAGCAGCTCGCGGCGCTGCTGCTCTGCTCGCCGAGCGCGACGGGCGGTCAGGCGCGAGCGCGCGGCCATCGCAAGGGCGAGCGCGACGAGCGCGCCGATGAGCACGCGAATCGGCGTGGGCACGACACCGACGATGCGGGTGATGGTGGTGACGAGCGGCGAGGAGCTCAAGGCCGGCGCGGCGCCCTTGGCGAGACGCACGGGATGGCTCGAGCTGCTCGTCCTCGATGCGAGGCCCGAGCTCGGCGTGGCGGAGATCAAGGCCGGGGAGGCGGGGATCGTGGACCCTCGCGGCGCGGACCTGAGCGGCGCACGGCGAGACGCCTTGGCGCCGGCCCTCCTGGGCGAGCGGCCGGCGATCGAGGGCGCGCCCCCGGTGCCGAGCGCGCCCCTGGCCAGCGGCCCGGCCACGACGGCCGTCGCGCTGGCAGCCACAGCGGTCGTCACGCTCGTGGACGCGGGCGCGACGGACGGCGTCGCGGTGCTCGCGGGTTCGCTCGCGGGAGTTGCCGGGCGCGCCGCTTCGATCTTGCCCGCCTTGCCCTTGGCCACGTGGGTGTGGGCTGGCTTGTGGGCGCGTTCCTGCGTGCGACGAGATTCGGGCGAGCTCCCCGTTTCAGAGGTCGACCTGGATTTGGAGTCGGCTTTGGCGCCCTTGCCCTGGCCGCCGCCTTCGCCTAGGACGCCGTGGCCGCCGCGCCCTTCGCCCCGGCCGCCGCGACCAGCGTCTTGACGTCGCTGGGGGCCATCGCCCCTGCGAGTGGCGGGGGCAGGCGCAGCTGTGGCTTCGGGACTTGCCTGCGCAGCTTCGGTGGCGGATCCGCTCCTGGACGTGCGCCTGGAGCGGTGTTCGGCCCTGGCGGGAGGCGTTTGCGTCGTTTGCGTCGATTCGGCGGCGCCTTGGCCGGTGTCGTTGCGCTGTGGGCGCGGTTCAGAGGTCGGCTGTGAGGGTTCGCTCGTCTGGGCGGGAGCAGATGCTTCGCGAGAGCCGCGCGTGTGATCGGATCTGGCCGTGGCGGCCGGGATGCAGGCGAGGAAGAGAGCGCAGCAGAGGAGCCCTGTCAGCGCAACTGTGCGCGCGTGGCGAGCGGCACTGCGGCTGTTTTCGCTCTCGATCACCGCAGCCCCTCGATCATGTTGCGCCTGCGACGCGCCCGTGCGCGAAGGCGAGCGCCTCCTCGATCGTGGGAAGGATCGCGAACACTCCATCCATTCCCGAGAGCTCGAATATCTTCAGCACGTTCTCCTGCGCGCAGGCGATCGCCAACCGGGCTCCGGGGTCGAGCCGCCGGTTGACCACGACGAGGACGCCGAGCGCGGTGGAATCCATGAAGGTCGTCTTGGAGAGGTCGACGACGATACGGTTGCGCCCTTCCTGGAGGCAGTCGAGCAGCATCCACTTCAGGCGCGGCGCGGTCGTGAGATCGAGCTCGCCTTGGACGGAGACCACGTTGGTGCTCTCGTCGAGCTCCTGGCAGGTGATGCCGAAGGCCGTGGGAGCCGGCTCGGACTGCGTGGATGTGTCGAGTTTTCCCAGCATCGTGGTCCCTCCTTTGCGTTCACGCGCTCGCGATCGAGCTCGAGGAGCTCGGGGCCGAACCGAGCCGTGCTTCGCTGACACGTACAGGTCCCGATTCGACAGGAGGCCCCGGCCGATTTAGAGGCCCGGCGCCCCAATCGAACGAATGTCCAGGGCGCGTAGTTCCCCACGAGGATGCGCGGGATCGCCCCCATGACAGGCCGCCTCCTGCTCTCTAGCTTGAGGGCTGCCGTTCTGAAGACACGCCTGCCGGCGGGAGCGCAGCCGGCAGGGGCTCATAGCAGCATCCCTCCCCCTGAACCTGCCCTCCGCTCCGCACGTCTCCCCGCGTGTGGAGCGGAGGGCGGTTCCTTGCTCCCGCCGCCGGGGGTACGATTGATCGGAATTGGAGCTGGGACCGCTGATCCCCGATGAGAGCTCACGCGCCTCCCAACTGCGGCGCCGGGTTCGTGGCATCTCGGTGGAGGTTCTCGCCCTGGTGGTGATGACCCTGCTCTTCCCGGTGCTTGCGATCTGCGCGCTGGCCCTGGACGCGGCGCTGTGGCTGCGTAGTCGCAAGCATTGGATGGGGATCCGGCTGCTGGCGATGGGCTGGTGGTTTCTCGCGGGAGAGCTCTACGGGCTGCTCGGACTGCTCGTCATCGGGCTCAGCTCGAGTGGCGACTCAGCGGGACGGCGGGAGCGTGTGTACCGCCTCAAGCGCCGCTGGCTCACGAGCCATCTGGCCGGCATCCGTACCCTCTTCGGGCTGCGCTTCGAGATCGAGGGGCTGGAGCTCGCAGGCCCGGGGCCGGTGCTGGTGATGATCCGCCACGCGAGCATCATCGACAACGCGCTCCCGGATGCGATCGTGGGCCGAGCCCACGGGCTCGGCTTCCGCTTCATCATCAAGCGCGAGCTGCAGATGCTGCCCACGATCGACATCGGCGGGCGCTGGGTTCCGACGCTGTTCGTGAGACGGGCCTCGGGCGACACGGCTGCAGAGGTCGAGCGGATGCGGGACCTGACGATCAACATGACGGCCCGGGACGGCCTGCTCATCTACCCGGAGGGCACCCGCTGGACGCCGGCCAAGCTCGCCCACGCAAAGGAGGTGATCGCAGAGCGCCAGCCCGAGATCGCGCCATTGGCGGACCGTCTGCAGAACCTGCTGCCTCCGCGCCTGGGCGGCACGCTCGAGCTGCTCGAATCGACGCGGGACGCGGACGTGGTGATCTTCGGCCACGTGGGCCTGGACGGATTCGAGTACATCAGCGACATCTGGGCCGGCGGGCTGGTGGGAACGACGGTGCGGCTGAAGTTCTGGCGCTTTCCGGCCCGGGAGGTCCCATCGGACCGCGAGGCGCTGATCGCGTGGCTGTACGAGCGCTGGCAGGAGCTCGACGACTGGGTCGGTGAGATGCGGGCTGGAGCGCCGGTCGCGTTGGCCGGAGCTGCCGCGGACTGAGGGCGGCGGGCAAGCTCGACATCGGCCGCGGACATGCTTGCATTGTCTCGGTATGGGTTGCCGAAGCCGTGGACGCCGAGACGGTCAGACCTCTGCGCGAGGAGGTGCTCCGCCCTGGGCAATCGGCGACGCCGACGCGGCGATGGACGGGCAGGTCGACTGGTTGATCGCGCCGGACGCCTTCAAGGCGACGCTGTCGGCGCGCGAGGTGGCTCTCGCGCTGGCGCGCGGCGCGCGGGACGGTGGCGGAGAGATCGAGATCTGTCCGGTGGCGGACGGCGGGGAAGGCACACTCGAGATCCTGCTGCGGGCGCTGGGCGGGCGAAGAGTGCAGACGCGCGTGCACGATCCGATTGGGCGTCCGCTCGCCGCGTCGTTCGGGTGGGTGCAGGGCCAGTCGCGCGCGATCGTGTCGAGCGCCGACGCCTCGGGACTGGCGCTGGTGGCGGCGGGAGAGCGCGATGCCGAGCTGGCCTCGACGCTGGGCACCGGCGAGCTGATCGCAGAGGCGGTGGCGGCGGGAGCGCCCGAGGTGGTGGTTGCGCTCGGCGGCTCAGCCAGCACAGACGGCGGTGCTGGCGCGATCGAGGGGATCGAGTCCCGTGGCGGTCTGGGTGGCGCCCGACTGACGGTGCTCGCCGATGTAAGCACCCCCTTCGAGCGGGCGGCCGAGGTGTTCGCCCCGCAGAAGGGCGCGGACGCGGCCGCGGTCGAGCGGCTCTCGAGACGCCTGCAGGAGCAGGCGGCGGGCCTGCCTCGGGATCCCCGCGGAGTGGCGATGACGGGCGCAGCCGGGGGCCTGGCCGGGGGCCTTTGGGCTATGTACGGAGCGAGGCTCGTGCCGGGCGCGCCCTGGGTCCTGGACACGATCGGCTTCGACGATCGCCTCAGGCGCGCCCGCGCGGTCATCACGGGCGAGGGCCGCCTGGACAGCCAGACGCTCGCGGGCAAGGCCGTGGCCGAGGTCGCGAAGCGGTGTGCGGCGGCGGGCACGCCGCTGCACGCGGTGGTCGGCTCCTGCACGCTGAGCGCGGCCGAGACAGCACAACTCTCATTCGCCTCTGTGCGCGTGGCGACGGATATGGAGCAGCTCGAAGCGGCTGGGCGCGCCCTCGTAGGGGAGCTGTCGAGGCGATGAGCGGGCATGAGGACCCGGCGGCGGCCGCGGACAGGAGCGAGCGGGCAAGGTCCTTCGGACGCGTGGCGTCCGAGTATGAGCGCGGCCGGCCCGACTATCCGCGCGAGGCGATCGACTGGCTGCTCGGGGCCGAGCCGCTCGAGGTGCTCGACCTGGGAGCCGGGACGGGCAAGCTGACCGCGGCCCTGCTCGATGCGGGCCATCGCACGATCGCGGTCGAGCCCCTCGAGGAGATGCGCGCGATCCTGACCGCGACGCTGCCTCAGGCGGTGGCGCTGGCCGGGACCGCGGAGCAGTTGCCGCTAGAGGACGAGAGCGTGGATGCGGTCGCGGTGGGGGCGGCCTTCCACTGGTTCGATCAGGAGGCGGCCCAGCGCGAGATCGCCCGGGTGCTGCGCCCGCCTGGTGTCCTCGGACTGCTGGGCAACTCCTTCGACACCTCCACGCCGTGGGTGGCGCGCGTGCGCGAGCTGCTGGGACCGCCGGCGATCGAGCGTCCCGGCCACTGGCCCTCGGTGAAGGAGCTGGGCAGGCGCTTCGCCGAGGTGGAGGACCGCGAGTTCGCCCACGAGCAGCTCCTCGACGCGGCCGGCCTCAGGGACCTGGCGGTCTCGCGCAGCCGGGTCGCGCTGATGAGCATCCCCGAGCGCGAGGTCCTGCTGGCTGGCCTCGACCGACTGTGGGAGCGCGAGCCGGAGCTCATCGGGCACAGCCACGCGACCCTGCCGTGGCGCACGCGCGTGCGCCGCTGCCGGGGGCTGCGAGAGCGCGGGGCCGCGAGCGCTGGAGCGGAATGATCCGATCATGGCCTTCCCGCCGTGAGGCGGACCGCGATCCGCGAGGATGAGCGCCGATGGCAGCTGCCCGAAATCTCGTGAACCTGAAGGACGTCGGCAAGGGCTACGGCAGCCGATCGGTGCTGCGCGAGATCACGCTGGGGGTCGCGGCGGGCGAGCGCATCGGCGTGGTGGGGCGAAACGGCGATGGCAAGTCGACGCTGCTGCGCCTGATGGCGGGGGTCGAGGATCCTGACGCCGGGACGGTGACCCGCGCGGGCGACGTGGACGTGGCCCTGCTGGCCCAGCGTGATGAGCTCGACGAGGGCGACAGCGTGCGCGAGGTGCTCGTGGGCGAGCGCGCCGAGCACGAGTGGGCCGCCGACGCGGCCTTCCGCGACGTGCTGGACGGTCTCCTCGGTGGCGTGTCGGTCGGACTGCTCGCCCAGGGCATGGACACGCCCGTGGCGGGACTGTCGGGGGGCGAGCGCAGGCGCGTGGCGCTCGCGCGCCTGCTGCTCGACGCCCCCGAGCTGCTCCTGCTGGACGAGCCGACCAACCACCTGGACCTCGAAGGCGTCGACTGGCTGGCGCGCCACCTGGCCGCCAGACGGGGCTCGATGCTCGTGGTGACCCACGACCGCTGGTTCCTGGACGCCGTGTGCACGGCCACCTGGGAGGTGAGCGAGGGAGCCGTCCATCGCTACGAGGGTGGCTATGCCGCCTATGTGCTCGCCCGTGCCGAGCGCGACCGCCAGGCGAGCGCGCGCGAGGACCGGCGCAGAGCGCTGGTGCGCAAGGAGCTCGCCTGGCTGCGCCGCGGTCCGCCGGCACGAACCTCCAAGCCGAAGTTCCGGATCGAGGTGGCCAACGCCCTGATCGCCGATGAGCCGGCGGCTCGCGACAGCGCGGAGCTCCTGCGCTTCGCCACCTCACGCCTCGGCGACAGGGTGCTCGACGCGATCGACGTCTCGCTGCGCCTCGGCGACCGCGAGGTCCTGCACGAGCTGACATGGCGCCTCGGGCCGGGGGACCGCGTGGCTGTGGTGGGCGTGAACGGATCGGGCAAGACCTCGCTGGTGGAAGTGCTGGCGGGCGAGCTGCAGCCGAGCTCGGGTCACGTCGAGCGGGGCAGCACCGTGCGCGTGGGGCACCTCTCCCAGGACACGGTCGAGATCCCGGGAGAGCTGCGAGTGCTGGAGTCGCTGGAAGAGGTGCGTGGCCACGGAGTGCTCAGCGACGGGCAGGAGATCACCGCGGCGATGCTGTGCGATCGCTTCGGCTTCCGCGGCGAGAGGGCGCGCACGTTCGTGAGCGACCTCTCCGGCGGCGAGCGCCGGCGGCTGGGCCTCATGCGCCTGCTGATAGGCGAGCCCAACGTGCTGCTGCTGGACGAGCCCACCAACGACCTGGACATCGACACGCTGAGGGCCCTCGAGGACCTCCTCGACGGCTGGCCGGGCACGCTGGTGGTCGTCAGTCACGACCGCTACTTCGTTGAGCGCGTGTGCGACAACGTCTACGCGCTCACGGACGCCGGCGGGATCCGCCACCTCCCAGGCGGGATCGAGCAGTACATACAGGAGCGCGTGGCTCGCTCGGTCACGGGCGGTGTCTCACCACAGGCGCGGGCGGGCGCCCGGCCCGACAGCGCGGCGGCCGCCGACGGCGCGCCGGCCGGCAAGCAGATGTCAGCGGGCGCGAGGAGGCTCGCCGAGCGCAAAGGGGCGCAGCGCATCCAACGCGAGCTCACACGCCTGGAGCGGAGGATCGAGAAGCTGACGGAGCGTGAGGCAGAGCTGAGCGGGCAGATGACGGCCAACGCCACAGACCACGCTCGCCTCGCCGAGCTCCAGGGGGAGCTCGAGCTCGTCACCGGCCAGCGCGAAGAGGCGGAGACGGAATGGCTCGCCACCTCGGAGTCACTTGAAGCGTGACCGATAATCAGCGTCTGTGACCGCGACCGCCCCCACCCGGCCGTGAGCAGGCCCTTCCTGATCCTCCAGCTCAGCGACCTGCACGTCGGCGGGAACGCCGAGGGCCTGGACGCGGCCACGGCGCTCGCGTCGGCGATCGACTCGGTGCGCGGGCTGCCCGACCGGCCTGATGCGGTCGTGGTGACGGGCGATCTGACGAACGGGGCGGCCGACGTCGAGTACCGGCTGGCACGAGAGCTGCTCGCGCGCCTGGACGCACCGACGTATGTCCTCCCGGGCAATCACGACGACCGCGCAGGGCTTCGCCGCAACTTCGAGCTGCCCGGGAGCGGCGATGCGCCGATCCAGCAGGCCGTGGATCTCGGCCCGTTGCGACTGGTGATGCTCGACAGCACCCGCCCGGGCGAGGTAGCGGGCGAGCTCGACGGTGAGCGCCTGGCGTGGCTCGAGACCGAGCTGGCCCGGGCTTCCGATCAGCTGACGCTGCTGGCGATGCATCACCCGCCGCTGGCCACCGGGATCCTCGCGTGCGATGAGATCGGCCTGCCGGCCGCCGAGAGGCGGGCGCTCGGGGCGATCCTGGATCGCCACCCGCAGGTGCTCCGGGTCGTGGCCGGCCACATGCACCGGATGATCGCGGCCGAGCTCTCAGGACGAACGGTGCTCGCTGCGCCCAGCACCTATCTGCAGGGCCGCCTCGACTTCACCGCCCCCGAGCTCGCGCTCGTGCGCGAGCCCCCGGGCTTCGCGATCCATGCGTTGCTCGACGGTGAGCTTGCGTCCCACATCCAGCCCGTGATCGGGTGAGCGACGCCAGCAGGAGCGCGGGCCTGTTGCCCTATCGCATCCGCGGAGGGCGTCTGGAGGTGCTGATCGCCCACATGGGCGGGCCGTTCTGGGCCGGGAAGGACGACGGCGCCTGGTCGATCGTCAAGGGCGAATACGAGGAGAGCGAGGACGCCTATGCGGCGGCTCGTCGCGAGTTCGAGGAGGAGACCGGGACGGCGCCTCCAGAGGGTCCGGTCCTAGAGCTGGGCGAGGTCCGCCAGCCGAGGGGCAAGCGGATCGCGGCGTGGGCGATCGAGAGCGACTTCGACGCCTCTCAGATCAACAGCAACACCTTCACGCTGGAATGGCCGCGCGGCTCGGGGCGCCAGCGGGAGCTCCCCGAGATCGACCGCGCCGCGTGGCTCGATCCGGCCACCGCGGCGCGCAAGCTCGTCAGAGGGCAGGTCGCGTTCGTCGAGGAGCTGGCGGGCCGCCTGCGCGCGGCCGGACGCATCGCCTGATCACAGAGCCACACCGGTGAGCTCCGCACGACCTCGTCCGGCAAGCTATCGCCCGATGCGCGCTGCCAGCGGGCAGGGCTGGCTCAGCGCGCCCCGGCGGGGGCGTCGCAGCCGTAGAGGTGTTCGCGCAGCTGGTCGCAGCTCTCCGCCGACCAGCGCTCGCTGGCCTCGAGGGACTCGATCAGCTCTTCAGCCGAGCGCAGCAGAGGTTGACCCTCGGGCTCGCTGAACAGCAGCGCATCGGCGGCCTCGAGCAGTTGCTCGCGCTCGCGCGCGTGCAGCTTGGTGGCGCCCTGGTGGTCGATCGTCTCGAGCAGCGCCGTGTAGTGGGCGCCACGGGTCGTCATCGGCTCGGCGGTCGTCATCATCATGGCCCCAGCTTAGCCACCTCCCGTGCTGTCCTGGTACGGGGAGGGCTGGTTGCGGAGTGCCTGTCGAGCTCTGCCCGCCAGGCAAGGCGGGCGTGCTCGATGCCGGCACGGTCGTGCAGCAGCTGTCGCTGCCAGTTGGCTGCCATCCCGAGGGCGTTCAGCCGAAAGGCCATCGCCGCGGGGTCGACGTCGCCTCTCAGATCGCCCGCGGCCATCGCCGCCTCGATGTTGAAGCTCAGCACGCCGATCCATTCGCGCATGACGGCCGCGACGGCGTCGCGGACGGGGCCTGGGCGGCCGTCCATCTCCATCGAGGCAGCACACAGGAAGCACCCGCCCGCGAAGACGTCGGATAGGAAGTAGTCACACCAGGACTCGCCGATTGCAGAGAGCCTGGGGAGACCCTCCCGGCTCGTGAGCGCCGGCGCGATCACGTGGTCGATGAGGATGGCGCGCGCGGCGGCGAGCGTGGCCAGCTGCAGCTCTTCCTTGGACCCGAACAGCGCGAACACGCTGCTCTTGTGGACTTCCAGCTCAGCGGCGAGGGCACCGATCGTGAGGCCTTCCAGACCGTCCCGCGAGGCCATCTGCACGGAGCGCTCCAGTACGGCTGCGCGGCTGCGCATGCCACGGGCTCGTCGGCCGTCGGTGGGTCCCTCCTCGACGAGGCGCCTGCCGAGTGGCTCCCGATCGCGCGAGGTCATCGGCGTTGCAGGAAGTCTCGGGCCAGGAGCTTGACGAGGCGAGGCATCATCCAAGCTTACAACCAAATATACGTACGATCGTCTATATTGATTCGTGGCGCTGATCCAGGGCAACCCGCTGAACCACGCCGGGTGACCGGCACAACCCAAGGAGCCAGGAATGCCGAACCTGAACAGGAGGGACGAGGACCCGCTCGATGACTTCGATCCCCGCAGGATCACCCTCGACGGCATCGCGAAGGTGGTGCACGTGGCGGGCACCGGACCGGCGGTGATCGTGATGACAGAGATGCCGGGGATCAGCCCGCATGTGGCTCGCTTCAGCCGCTGGGTGCGAGACGCTGGATTCACCGTCTACATGCCCTCGCTGTTCGGCCGGGACGGCGCTGTGCCCAACGTGGAGGAGGGCACTGTCATCTTCCGGCGGGCGTGCGTGAGCGCCGAGTTCCGCGCCTTCGCCGCGAACGAGTCGAGCCCGGTGACCATGTGGCTCCGCTCGCTGGCGAGGCTGGCACACGGAGAGTGCGGCGGCCCAGGGGTCGGCGCGATCGGGATGTGCTTCACGGGCAACTTCGCGCTCACGATGATGCTCGAGCCCTCGATGCTCGCACCGGTCCTCTCTCAGCCGACGCTCCCGCTGGACGACCCTGCCGGGATCGAGATGGCTCCCGAGGATCTGGTGGCGGTTCGGGAGCGCCTCGATCAGGAGGATCTCACAGTCATGGCCTATCGCTTCAAGGGAGATCGGTTCTGCCGGGCCGAGCGGTTCGCGGCCTACTCGGAGGCGCTCGGCGAGCGCTTCATCGCACGAGTGCTCCCAGACACCGCCGCCAACCCCGACACTCCCCCGTTCTTCGAGCAGGTGGTGGCGAGCCCACACAGCGTGGTGACGGCCCACCTGATCGACGAAGCGGGGCAGCCGACGATCGCCGCTCGCGACGAGATCCTGGCGTTCTTCTCCGAGCGGCTGGGCGTCAGCTCTTAGCCGAGCGCGACCCCTGAGCAGCCGGCCGCGAGGTCTCCGGCAGACAATGCTCGTACCGGTCCAGGAGCTCTGATGGGCGCACCTCGAGTGCGTCGGCGATGCGCAGCAGGTTGGCGAAGCTGACGTTGCGCTCGCCACGCTCGATGCCGCCGATGTAGGTGCGATGAAGGCGGCAGCTCGCCGCGAAGGCCTCCTGCGAGACGCCACGGGCGCGCCGGAGCTGTCTGATGGCCAGTCCGAGCGCTGCATGCTGTGGAGATCTGGCTGCCATGGTCGCGCGATCCTGACGACGGGCAGCCTATACGGCTGCAGAGGATGAGCAGCGCGGATAGGCCGGACCGCCGCACCGGGCACGGCAACTCGGGTTCTCGATGTTCTTCGAGCGACACATGTGTCGCTCGTCGGGCCGCACATGTGCGGCCCGTACCGGACCGTGCATGCACGGTCCGGCCTGCCGGTACATGTACCGGCAGGGAGAAGATCCAGAGCGCGACTTGCATTGCTACTTATAGTGTGCAATCATGAGGGCATGACATTGATCGTTGGAGAAGCGCTGAACCGCCGGTCCGACCTCCAGAAGCGGATCGCGCAGCTGCAGGACCGTCTGTCCGCGTGCGTGCTGGCGCAGGAGGGCGAAGAGCCGCCGGAGAGCCCCGATGAGCTGCTGAGCGAGCTGGCGGGACGCTGCGACGAGCTGGAGGGACTGATCGCGAAGATCAACCACACCAACGCCAACGCCAGGCTGGCAACGGGCGAGACGGTGACCGAGGGGCTGGCCCGCCGCGACGTCATCACCCTACGCCAGAACGCCCTGCGTACCGCGATCAAGGCCGCCACTGGCAACTCGTTCGGGGGCGGCCTGGGACTGGCCCGCTACAGCCGCTCGGAGATCCGCATGGTGCGACAGGTCAAGGTCGGCGAGCTACAAGGCCAGCTGGACGCGCTCGCCAAGCAGAGACGCGAGCTGGACAACAGGCTGCAGGAGCACAACTGGCAGGCGAGGTTGATGGAGTGAGCGCAGTCGGTAGCCAACAGGGGCGAGCGTCGAGGCCCGCGACCCGGCCAAAGGGCCGCACAACCCAAAGATCCTCGGTGGAGCGCCGGGGCAGGCGCAAACGGGGCTGGAACCCCGAGTACCGTCAGCCCAGCAACCCGCAGCGGGCAGACCGCACCATGGATCGGGCACTACCTGACGCTGACCTGATGGTGAGGGCGGGTTAGGGGACTGCGAAAGGGACAGGATCGTCGCACCGGGGATATCCGTGGCAGGGCCTCCCAGTTGGAGCATCCATGCAGACCGACGCATCCCTGACCACCAACCCTGATTGTCGAGCCATGCGCGGACTCATGTGCTTGCGGTCCCACCGTGGACGCGCACACGTCCGACGCGCGTTCTACCGTTTGGGTCATGTCGGCGACAGTCACCGACGATGAGCTTGCAGCCATCTGCACGTCCACTCGAGCGCATCTCGATGTGCTGCTCGAGGAGCCCGGGATCGCGAGGGACGTCGTCGCGCTCGAGCGCATCGGGGTCGCGTTGCTCGCTGCTTTCGACGCGCCAGAGACACCGCCGGAGCTGGGGACCGCGCTGATCGACGCACTGGTCTATCGCGGCTGTGAAGCATCCATCAGCATGCTCGCTGTGCTCGCCGCGTTCGGCAGCAAGACAGTCGCCAGCAATGCAGCGCAGGCGGCACGTGGGTTCGCCGATCGCCACGAGGTGGTCACCGGCGATGTGGGGATGCTTACCGTGAGGGAGGTTTGGCACAGCGAGATACCGCCGGGCGAGGTCTGGGTCGCCGTGCTGGACCGTCCGGGACGCGACTCACCGCAGGCCGCGTGCGTGACCCTTGAGACGAACAGCGAGGGGCCGATCATCATCGATGCGCTGCTGACCGACACCGGGCCGGCGAGCGAGCTCGATTCCGGGCTCGCCCTGCTGGCGCAAGGCACCGAGCGCTCGACCGCACAGGCCCTGGCCGAGTGCTTGGGCGCTGCCGTCGCCAACATGAGCGAGGCAGGGCTCGCAGCGCCCTTCGAAGCAGGCATATGCCTCCCCATACTCGCCCGTGCGCTCACCGGCGAGGCCCACGCACTGGGCCATGTGACGACCTACCCAGAGCTGGAAGAAGGCGAGGGCGAGGGCGAGGGCGAGGGCGAGCTTCTCACGGTGGAGGAAGCCACCGAAGAGACCCTGCTCGACGCGCTTGTATGCGACTACGGGCGCTACGTGCACGCACAGTACGGCGCCGACAGCGCGGTGTGGCGCCACGGAGAGTTCATCTCGTGCGCGTTGCTCGACTGGAAGCGCGACTACAGGGACGGCGAGCCAGCCAATTGGACTACGGCGGATGTCGAAGAGTTCATGCTCGACTTCGCACCACGCAAGATGACGATGGACGACGAGGCCATACGCACCCTGCCCGACTGCGTGGCGGCATTCATGGGCTTCCTGGATCGAGACCGAAGACTCAAAGGCGACACGGTCGATGCTTTGAGTGAAACCTGTAAGCGCCTGGGTCCCAAGTGCGCCAGCGCGTGTCACGACCCGGCGCGCTGGGGCATGGCGAAGTCGTTCGCCATGCAGATGATCGCCGACGGAGTCGACCTCGCTGATCCGACGGCCGGCGAAGCCTGGATCGCCGCGCACGACATGAGGCTGGGCGCTGCCAGCAGTGATTCTCGCGGACAGGCTCAGCCGTCAAAACGACGCGCGGCGGGCGGCGGTCGTGAGAAGCGCACCGCCGCAAAGCAGGCTCGTCGCCGTAACCGCCGCTGACGCGCGAGCGGGGGCCGCGCCCGTCCGTCAACGCACCACCGCAATCGTCGACACTCCTCAGGACACGAGGTCTGCGAGCAGTTCCTCCAGTACAAGCTCCTCCTCGACACTCCGTCCGACACGGCTCATGGTCTCACTGAGGCGCTGATCCCAGCTCGCGGGCACAGGGGCGCCGGTAAGCATCTGAGACGATCTCGCGGAATCCGCAGCGCGAATGTATGCCTCAGTGTCAAACCGCCACGGGACGAGCGCCAGCCGGGCGTGCAAGACATTGCCGATCCGCACCCCGCCCCAGTCGAAGTCCCCGTGATGGGCCAGCCGCGCGCCGGCTGCCACGAGTGTGCGCAAGAGCAGCATGGTGGCGGCGCCCGGCTGACCGCAGGTGCACACCAGCGGCGGGCACTCCCCGCCCAGACGGTCCGCGGCAAGCGCCACGATGACGGGGTTCTCGCAGATGTGCACCTTCTGGCCCGAGAGGCTCCTGGCGGACGCAGCCGCCCACCCCGGTGGATCGCGCACGAGCTGACGCAGCGTCAGCCACACAGGTTGGCCGGTTTCCCGCGCGACCTGCAGGATCCGGCCCGACCCTGTCTGTTGATCGCCGGGCAGCCCGAGCGTGAGCACGACGCTGGAAAGCTCGTCGCAGAGCAGTCCAGCAGCGGCCCACGCCTCGCGACGCGACTCCGTCGGCGATTCGTCGGGACCCGGGCCCTGCAGACCCCCGAGCGCCCGGGCGGCGCCGAGAGCGAGTGTGGAGAGAGGCTCGCCGTCGTCCAGCGCGTGCGCACCGCCGGCAACGCGCGCAGCGAAGGAGCCCAGCGGCTCGCCCTCGGCAGGGAGCGCGGCCAGGACTGTGGCGAGCCGCTCGAGCAGCGTGCGAGCGCGCGCAGGGTCGGGCTCCAGGCGCTTGACGACGCCCGAGCGGCGCAGCCAGGCGAGCCAGCTCGCCAGCTCCTCATGTCCGTCAGCCCCCTCCTCCACGCGTGCGCCAACCAGGTCCTCCAGCGGCGTAAATGCCCGCACCCACGCCATCTGCTCAGCGGCGCTCGCCTCAGCGCGCACGACCACGGGTCCCGTGAGCGCCACGACCGCTGCTGCCAGCCCGTCCGGACAAGCGCCCGAGCGGCGCACCAAGTCCTCCAGCGCATGCAGCGAAACGCTGAGCGCACGCCCCGCACGCGGTCGCCGGCCGAACAGTCGCTGCACCGCCCGGCGCTGAACGTCAGAGGCATCCGCGAGCGTGATGCTGCCTGCGAGCGGCTGACCGAGCTCGAGCCGTCGGCGCACCCGCGTGAGCAGCCATTCGAGCTCAGGGTCCCCGAGCAGCCGGCCGAGCCGCTCGACGTCGGCCGCCGAGCAGCTCAATCGCTGTCGCTCGAGGTCTCCCACAGACCATCCCCATCGAGCAGCTTGGCATCGCCGGGACCGCCCGCCACCGATGGGACGGCCGCCACAGGGCGCTCGACGCGCGTACGTGTCGCCCCATCCCACTCCCAGTGGCTGACGAGCACCGCCGGGACATCATCAACCCGTGCAAGCTGCGCTATCGCCAGCCCCGGGACCTCGGGGTAGCAGCCCCACTCACGCTCACTGGTCATGACGACGTCGAGATCGAACGCCGTGAGCAGACCCAGGCACTTGGCGCGCGCATCGTCGTCGACCCCAGCGAAGGCCTCATCGAGCATCACCAGACGCGGCGAATGGACATTGCCCGCCGAGGCGTAGTAGGAAGACGCCGCTGCAAATAGCGGCAGGCTCGCCGTCAGCACACGCTCCCCGCCTGAAGCTGGGCCCGTGGCCGAGCGCCAGCGACCGCCCTGGTGTCGCTCGATGGCAAAGCGGTGCCATGCACGATAGTCGAGCGCCTCTGTGAGGTGCTCGATCCAGGTGCCCGTCACGTCGCGCGAGCGCACCTCCTGGATCTGCGCCTGCAGGAAGGCTCCGACCGCCGCACGGTCGTCCTCCGACCAGGCGTCTGCCGCCTGGCGCAGGAGTCGCTCGCGCGCCTCATGGACACCCTGCGGGCCGTCCTCGACCACACGCCAGCGCAGCCGCAGCTGCATGCCGGTGCTCGTCGGGCGCTCGGCCAGCTCGGTGTTGGTGGCAGCGACCTGATGCTCGGCATCGGAGATCAGTTCCTGCAGCGTGCTCGCGACCTCGTTCACCAGGTGGTTCTCGAGGATCTCACGCTCGCGCTCGTCGAGCAGCCGTTCGCGGTCGGCGACCTCCTCGGCGAGCGCGCTCGCAAGCTCTGGCACCGTCGTCGAGCGGCCGCGGAAGACGACCTCCACCTTGATCCCCTCCTCCTGCATGGCCGCCGAGGCGTTGTTGCCGTGGCGGCGCAGCGCGTCGCCCAAGGTGCCCAGCTCGTCGGTCACTCGGCGCTGGGCCCGCTGCCAGGCGGGCTCGTCCTCGGCAGCATCTACGAGCGCCTGCTCGAGCTGGCGCGCGAGACGCAACGCGGCGGTCACGCCCCACTCCTCCTCGCCCTCCGGGAGCTCGACCTCGCCGAGGGCAACCTCGATCAGACCTGTGCCGGCAAAGCGTCGCAGGGCGTCGACGTCAGCCCGGCGGCGCTCGGCCGCCTGCTCAAGCTCCACCGCCAGCTGCTGGCGCCGGCCGTCCTCCCTGCCCTCCTCGCGCTGGGCCTGCGAGCGCCGTGCGTCGGCCTCGCGCCGCCCACGCTCGTTCTCGCGCAGAGAGCTCGCCACATCGGCGAGCCGCCGTTGCAGCTCCGCGACAGCGGCGCCCACCGTCTGAGCAAGCGTCTCGTGACGCTCCTTGCGCTCGGCCGCCTCGCGTCCGGCTGCCTGGAGGCGCTCACCGTGGTCGCGGAGCTCTCGCGCCGCGCCCTCGACGTCCCTGCCCGCCTCCGTGGCAGCATCCCGCGCACGATCGAGCGCCAGGCAGGCCGGCCACAGCGCAGCGAGAGCCACACGGAATGTCTGCAGGCCGGCGCGCATTGCATCGAGCCGCGTGTCCTCGTAGGGCAGGCTCAGCTCCTCGGCGCTCTCGCGTGCGGCACGCTCGGCCTGCACCCTCTCCGCCTCGGCCTGCGCCAGTCGCGCGGCTGCAGCCGCGATGCGCTCGGCAAGCCGGGCCCGCTCGGCGTCCAGGCCCGCGAGGGCGCTGTGCGCGTCACGCAGGGTCTCCTCGACGGGCATGCTCTGCAGCTGGTCCTCAAGCGCCACACGGCGCTCACCTAGACGCGCGCGAGCGCCCGCCAGCTCCTCGAGCAGTCGCTGCGCCTGCTGGCCTCTCTCCTGCAGCTCGGCCAGCCGCGCGCGCCGCGCCACCTCGCGGGCGCCGCGACCGATGAACGCCGCCGCCGGCTTGCGCCAGGAGCCGCGCAGAACGCCGTTGCGAAAATCGCCCTCCGGCGTGACCCAGACCGTGCCATCGTCCTGCGTCAAGGCGACCGCGGCGAGCACCCGGCGTACAGCCTCCACCTCCACCTGTCCGGCGCTGAGGTCATCACGGTCGATCGCGGGCTCGAGCACATCGTGCAGGCGCGCACCGCCGGCAGGATCTCGCCCGTCGGGCGTGAGCAGCACGTCCTGCGTGCCGGGTGCGAGCAGCTCGCCGGCGGGGCTCACCCACGCGTCGAGGATCCCGGACGCCTCCAGAGCGGCCTCGATCCCGGCCTGCCGCTGCACAGGCACGCCGGAGCGGAAGTCGACAAGCAGCCACAGCGGCGCGCCGGCATGCTGCTCGCGGGCGCAGGGGTCACGCGTGTGCGGGATGGGTGGCGTCTCGTGCTCCCCGGCGTGCAGCCGCTCGATCGAGGCGTCCAGCTCGCCCACGAGCTCGCGAACCTCCCGCTCCTCCACGTCGAGCCCGGCCTCCTCGCGTGCAAGCGCGGCACTCGCTGCGCGGCCCGCGGCAGCGAGCGCTCCGGCGAACGGGTTGGCGCCATCGAGGGTCTCGACCCACAACTCGAGCGAAGCGAGCACCTCCGCAGGATCGGCCAACGTCAGCGCACCGGCTGCCTCCACGTATGCGCGGGCTGCGCGAACCAGATCGAGCCCCGTCTCGGCCAGCAGCTTCGCTGCCCGCTCGCGCTGCTCGGCGAGCGTCGCGGACTCGCTCGCAAGCTCCTCATGGCGCTCCCGTGCAGAGATCACCACACGTTGGCGATCGGCGGCTGCGGCGAGCAGCGAACCCAGATGGTCGATCGCACGCTCCTGGCGAGCGGCGAGCTCCTCAGCGCGACGGCGCAGCTCCACCAAGTCCGATGTCAGCTCAGGCGCACCCGTGACCCCACTGGCGCTATCGACGCCGGGCGCGCCATCGGCCTCAGGCGCGGCTGTAGCCCCGATCGCGCCCATTGCCTCGATCACGCGATCCACGCGCTCGGTGAACGCGTCGGCAATGCCCGCCGCCTGCGCCTGCTCGGCGGCCGTGGCCCGAGCCTGCGCCAGCTCCTCATCGGCCCGCGCTCTGCGAGCGTCCGCGTCGACGAGCCGCCGCTGCTGGCGATCGAGCCGCTCGACGCCGCGATCGTGGACCGACTGGGCCTGGTTGGCGTGCTCAGCGGCCCGGCGAGCCTCCTCGGCGGCACGCTCGAGCTCGCGGGCACTGCGAGCCTCGGGGCTCTCGCGCAGCGCTCGTTCTCGAGCGCGCAGGCGCTCCTCCTCAGAACGGAGCTCGGCGAGCGCCGCCTCCGCGTCTTTGAGCTCGGTCCGAGCCCTCCGATGAGCGGCCTCGGCGTCGGCGAGATCGCGGCTGACGCGGTCGAAGACGGTCTGCGCATGGCGCGGTAGCGCGGCGCGGCGGCGGCATGCGATCCGCGCATAGTGGCGGTAGGTGTCGAGGTATCCTGAGGCGGCGTCGCGCGCCTCGACCATCGCGGAGAGCTCGTCGCGGTCCTGCTCCAGCCCGCGGAAGGCCTCCGCAACGTCGGCGATCAACGCCTGGTCGAGCGGTGGCAGGGCGCCTGTGAGCGCATCCGACAGCGCCCGCTCGTTCGGGCGCTTGGAGAGCTGTGGCGCACGAATCTTGATCAGCAGGTCGATCAATGCGTCGTAGCGCTGCTCGCCGAGGCCGAACAGCGCCTCGTCGACCGCGCGCCGATAGGCACGGGCGGTCCGGTGCACCATGCCGCGCGCGCCGAGGGCCTCCTCCAAGCGCTCGCGGGTCAATGCGATGCGGGCACTGTCGACGAGCGCGAGCTCCTCGCCGACGCGCTGGTCGCTGAGGAAGAACCAATGCGAGGCGATGCCACGGCCGCTGACCGCCTTCAGACCGCATCCAAGCGTGCAGAACAGCATGTTCCCGTCGGCGTCGCGACGCCCGAGCTCCAGCCAGGTGTATCCGAGCCGCTCGTCGTTCGGGTGCTCGCCGCCGAGCAGCAGGTTCCAATCCATGCGCTTCTTCGGGTCGGCATCCGGCTCGACGCGGTGCGGGGAGAGCTCGCCGTCGAGCAGGAACGGGAGCGTGAGAGCGAGCACCTTGGACTTGCCGGTGCCGTTGTTACCGCGCAGCAGCAGGCGTCCGTCACGGAAGCGGAACTCCTCCTGGTCGTAGTAGAAGACGTCCACCAGCCCCGCGCGCAGCGGCTGCCAGCGCTCGCGCTCGGGCTCCGGGAGCGCGCGGGTCACGCCTCCAGCTCCAGCTGCGACCGTGGCTCGGCGATCGTCGGGGGGGCGAGCGCGTAGCGGGCGAGCGCCGGCAGCGGACTGACGCCGCTCGGCCCGCGCCGTATGAGCCGCAGCGCCGCGAGGCGCTCGAGCGCCACCTCCACGAGCGCAACCTCCGCGCCGGGCTCGCGTGCGCTACGACGCCAGTACGCCCGGTGCTCCTGGGCGAGGCGCCGTACGAGCCGGTGCAGATCGGCCTCTGCGATCGCATCCGCCTGCTGCGCAAGATGCTCGGCCAGCAGGAGCGTGACATGGCCATCGGTGCCCGCGTCCGGCATCCGCACATCCGTCAGATCATCGTCGGGGTCGACCATCGCGATGCCCTCGGCGCGCACCTCGGCCACAAGCCCCGTCAGCTCGGCGATGCGTCGCGTGAGCGCTGTACGCTGACCTGCAAGATAGGCCGCTTGCGCCTGATCGAGCTCGTCGTTGTAGAGAACCGGATCGTCAAGCAGGCGTCGCGTGAGGTGATGGCGCAGCGCGCGGTTGCGCAGATCCTCGGCGTCGGGCAGCCGGTCGGCGGCGAGCTGGGAGAGCCGCTCGGCAAACTCTCGGGCCGCGATGGTCGAGGGTCCGCGCGGCGCCGCGAGCACCACCGCAAGCACGCGTCGCTCGACGTCATAGAGGGCATCGCCGGCGTCGCGCACAAACGCCTCCTCGTCGCCGGCGACCCGAGCGAGCACACCGAGATCTAGCAGCAGCCGCACGACCGCCACCAGGTCCGTGCGCTCCTCCCGTCCGCTGAGCCGGAACACGACGCCCGCACGAGCCAGGTCCTCGTCGGCGGCCGCCATGATCACGCCTTCGGCGAGGCGCCCGAGGGTGATCTGCGCATCAGAGCGCTCGAGCACCGACAGGGCGAGGCATGTGAGCACATAGCGACGGCGACTGAATGGCACGCGCGAGCGTGGGTCACGCGCGGGATGGGTCGGATCGTCGATCGTGGGAGCAAGCTTGACCAGTCTCGCCACCTCGCTGTCGACGATCAACCGCCAGCCTGTGTTCGCGTCGAACCACGAGCGCAGCTCCCCGGCGTGGCGCCGAACCATGCGGAAATCCTCCGCCTCGGCGCCCCCCGCACGCAGCAGCGGTCGGCGCAGCAGCGCCCGGGCCGCCCGTCGCAGCTCCTCCGAGCGCCCGCGGTCGAGCGCGCTCTCGAGCGCGTGGCTCATGCCGAGGCCGCCGAGGTACTCGCCGCTCGCTCGGCGCCAAGTGCGGGGGACTGGTCCAAGAGCGTTCTATCGGCACGCCTCGGATCGGGAGCCAGGTCGACGATCTCGATCACATGATCGGGGCCCCGAAAGACGCCGGCCGGGGTGCAGATCTCGACCAGTGAAGCGTCCGCGAGCGCAACCAGCCGGATGTGAAGGGTGCCATCGGCCGTCGTCGTAGCGACCTGCCGCTGGCCCGATCTGCGGGCGGACAGGGCGTCGCCCAGCAGCCCCAGGAACAGTCCGAATGCGTCCCCGTCAAGCTCCCCCAGCTCGCCGAGTCTGGTCGGCCGGCCGGTAGCGAGGCGGGCCCGCGCGGCCATTGTCTGCTCGATCTGCCGCGCGGCCAGCTCCGCCAGCAGGCGACGACCGTCCTCGCGGCTTGCAACGCGGTTGGGACGGCCACGACGCTCGTAGCTGCCTGTGCGCCGGAGCCGTGGGCTGATATGCAGTGGCGGCGCCTGCATCCAGGACACGGACACCGGCACCGGCTGCTCCTCGCGCGCCCGCTGCGTCTCACCGTCGAGGACGAGATGCCGCGACCCGTATACGCCGAACGCGCTGCGCCACAGCCGGTGCAGGGCGCCGTCGTCGGGCGCCTCGGCGAACCACAGCGCAAGCGCACGGAAGTCAGCCGAGCGATCGGAGCGTCCGGAGCGACGCTCGTTGAGCGTCGCCACCACCGCGAGCAGATCGGGGATCGCCTGCCGTGCCCGGCTGCGCAACAGCTTGGCCTGGCTCGGGTGGCCGGGCTCTGAGACGAACCACTGACGCAGTCCCCGCCAACGCTCTTCCCAGCCCGCCAGGCCGGCCAGGTAGGCGAGCTCGCGGGGATCCTTGCCGTCCAGCTCTCGGTCCCCGCCGCCCGGCGCAGCGTCCTCGGCATCGCGGCGCGCGACAATGCTCAGGAGGCGCGAGACCTCGGCATCCTCGAGCTCGCCGAGCAGCCCGGAGATCTCACCACCAACGGTGACGAGATCCTTGATAAAGCGCTCGAGGTAGTTGACGAGGTGGTCCTTGTAGGCGCGGAAAGCGTCCACGTCGGTGTCGTAGAGGTCGATCGTGCGCTGCAGCGATCCCATGAACGCCTGGGCGTTGTCAGCGAGATCGGTGAAGCGAGCGACGAGGTCGCGCAACAGCAGCCCCACACGCCCCGAGTCGGGCTCGGCCTGGACGGCGAGCTCGCGCAGCGCCCGCAGCTGGGTCGCGATGTCCGCCAACGCGACCGCCTGCAGCGCACCACGCCGTCCGAGCTGCTCGTCGTAAACGGTCAGCGCACGCTCGGCAGCCTCCCCGCTGGGGGTCAGCTGATAGAGAAAGCGGGCGCGATGGAAGTCCTCGACGGTCGTGACCCGGCTCGTGTCGGGGTCGGCCCGTAGGTTGCCCCACTCAACGAGCTGCCCGAGGGCGTCGGCGACCGCCTCGACGAGGACGTGCCCATCCGAGCGGGCGCGGGCGAGGGCTTCGTGGACGTCCTCGGTGCGCAGATGCACCACGAACCGCCGCTTCGCGGCGACGAACTCCCCCATCACCCTTCTGTACAGCGCGACGTTCGGTGTCGCGAGGTGGGCGAACGGCCTAAATTCGGAAAGCTCCACATCCGGGCACGTTAGCCTCCGGTGAGGACCCCTGATTCTTATCGGAGCCCGCACAGCAAGGAAACCCAAAAATGACGACGGTCGCCCCCGAAGAGCCATCGCAGATAGCTGTCATAGAGGGGTCAGTCTCTCACCGGCGCCGACAACATCTACCCGCGACCGCGTATCGGATCGAAGGACGCTGGGATTTGGAGCATCGCGACCTTCCTGGGACGTAGAGACGAACTGAGGGAACGTGGCGTCTTCCGGGGCCTCGGGACGCAGCAAGGTCCAGTCTGTGCCTGCGGAAGTGTCCTCTAGGCAAGCGCGTAACTGTCCTGTAGGGCGCGGTGACCATCGTCGAACGGCGCGCGCCTTGGCGCGAGGACTACGGCCCCGAGTGGACGAGTCGAGGCGTCGCGCGTCTTCGCTACACGACGAAGAGCGGCGTCTGGACGCTCTACTGGAGCGACCGCAACGGCCGCTGGCATCGCTACGACCTGATCAGGCCGGCACCGGACATCCGTGTGCTCCTCGACGAGGTGGACAGAGACCCGACCTGCATCTTTTCGGGCTGACAGCAACGCGTATCAAGGCAGGTCCTATCGAGACCACTACGCCTCCTCGCCCAGCACCCGTCCAGAATGGCTATGCCTCTCCCGATCGACGCTGCCGACGCCTGGGACGGATCTGATTGACGAGATCAACCATATCTGGGTCTGCTGGTGGATCTTCCAGATCGTCACAGCACTTGGGTTGCTCGTCACGAGCGCGACCGAGGCCGCTGAGGCCGGCGATGCCTTGCGCACCCTCTGCATGAACATCCTCGTCCTCGGTGTGCTCGCCCACCCATGAGATCACGATGTTGTCGTCGTCTCCGAAAACCAGGTGCATCCGCCAGGCGGCGTAGAAGCGCCTCTCGCACACCCGGTGATCTGCACCCGTGTCGGCGCGCATACGAACCCCGCCCGCCTCGCACCCACGATGCCGAAGTTCCTCAACCACACGATCTAAGCGCTTCTTGGCCTCACCGCGTAGGGCTTTGACACGTTGGTCTCAGCGCCGCGCTACGGTGACCCTGAAGCGTGGCGCCATAAGCCGACCAGCACGACCCCTCGGTCTGCGATCACAGGTCCACAGTGTCGCCGGCGACGGCGTCTTGCAGACCTTCCCGTGCTCCCGGCTGCTCCAGTGCTCGCTGGTCAGCGGCCTCTCGCAGTAGTTGCGAGAAACGGCGCTCATCCTTGGCAAGAGCGCGCAACCTGCCCAAGCGCTCCTTGAGCTGCTGAACGCTTGCGAACCTCACACGCTGAGGCGAGCTGTCTGCAACGACATCCAGGAGCCCCTTGGCGATCCAGCTGCGCACGGTCGGGCGACTCACGCCAAGCTCCTCCGCTACCTCGGGCACGGTAAGAGCGGGCGCATCTGTGCAGACCCTCTGCTTCGCTTGCTCGAGCTCACGCTCAACCACCACGATGTCGCCATTGGAAAGCGCGTGGCTGGCACGCCTGAGCGCATCGTCCAGCGTCACGAAGCTGGTGACCAACTCTCGATGCTCGCGCTTGGTCATGTCGCTCACCATATCATCTTTCTTTCCAAAAAAGTCGATAAAGGGAAGGTCAACGGCGGGTGTTCGATCGCCCCCACCCTGCGCGTGGTCCCGAGTTCCAAAACAAATTGGAACGATAATGGAACAATGACACCGGGTGAGAGCCGACCGACCCAAGAGAAAAGGCCCGGATATCCGGGTCTTTTCTTCGATAGCGGGGGCGGGATTCGAACCCGCGACCTTCGGGTTATGAGACCGGTCGGGCGTTCGTGGCTGCTTGCGGCCAGACGACGTTGTCCCGCAAATCGGCCATATTTAGGCGATCTGAAGCGTCGCCGGTTTGCGGCTGTTTTCGGGCCTTCACTTGGCTTTTCCTTGACCCGGCGCAGCTAAGACGATGCGAGCCTGTCGACGGCCTCGCGGGCGCTGATGGCAGGCGGCTGCAGCCCGGCGTGCTCGAGAAGGTCCTTGTCGCCCGTGACGATCGCCTCCGCATCCCCTGATCGTGCGAGGGCGAGCAAGTAGTCGTCGCTGCTGTCGCGCAGGACAGGCTCTGGATCGACCGGGTCCGCGAGCATCACCGCGACCCGCTCGAGTGCGCTTGCGGCCTGCTCGGCCTCGCGCTGATCGAGCAGCGCGCGGAAGTAGGGCTCCTCGAGGTTCTCGCGCACCTCGGCCATCACCATCGGACACGCAACCATTTCGAGGCCATGATCGTGGACCGCATCGAGCAGCATGGCGGGCGCTGCGTCCGGCTTGCCGACCAGCGCTGAGAGCAGGACGTTGGGGTCGATTACGACGCGCTTCAATTCGCGGCGTGTCCGGCCGCGCGCCGGCGTCGACGCTCGCGCACTACGCGCACCGCTTCGTCTTCGATCTCGTGCTGATCGACGCCAGCGTCCGCAGTGCGCTGTCGTACACGCTGGATCGTCTCGAAGCCAAGTGTCACGGTCGCAAGCTCTTCGAGCAGCTCACGGTCGCTCTTCCCCGGCGAGCGCTCGCGCAATCGCGCCAAGAGGTCGCTGTCGATCTCAACCGTCGTGGTCGCCATGATCTAAGGCTACCGATCTTTACCAGGATGGAAAGACCGGAAGATTCCTTCTTCCCGCAAGGCCAATAGAGCCAGGAGAAAGCCCGAAGCCAGGTAATTGATAGCGGCGGTCGCTTCCTCATCGAGGTTCTGCGCAAGAGCCAGGGGGGAGGATGGCCAACTCGAGACCCATCTGCACACGTAGGCCTTTTAGAAGTAGCGGGGGCGGGATTCGAACCCGCGACCTTCGGGTTATGAGTTCGCCCAAGGGGGGTCGGGTACGGTCAGGTTACCCGTGTTTGCTGGGGTTAGATCGGGTTCGATGGGGTCCGATTCGCTCACAACGGAACCTTGAATGGAACCTTGGGGAGGCTGCCGTGGCCACGGCGAGGGAGCGTGGACAATGCTCCAGCACGGTACTGGAGCATTTCCCCGATCGTGATCGAGGAGGTCTCGCACATGGTGTGCGAGACCTCAGCAGCAGCGCGTCAGGTCCTACTTCCCATCGAGTTCCAGCTCACGTCGCAGCGTCTCGACCGTCCATGTCGGACAGCCGCATCCAAGGAAGTCGTTGTCGCCGGTAAGGATGGCGGCATCGAGGACGATCGCGAGCGCGACCGTTGGCCAGTCGCGCGGGTCGCGCGGCACTCGGCGCAAAGCCGTGGACTCCAGGGAGGCGTAAGTGTCTTGCGGCGCAACCTCGATAGCTCGCACAGCGATCAGGTTGCGCACGGACTGCTCCAGAGCCTCGCGCTGCCTGGCCGTGAAGATCCCTCTTGATTCGAGGATCTCCAGCCGCCCAGATAGCTCGTGCTCGGTCTCCTCCCACTGATGCTCCGCAACGAGCACACGGAGATTGGGATGCAGGAGAAGCTCTCGTCCTCGCTGGCGCAGAAGCTCGCCGACGAGGACGCTCGCATCTGCGACGACGATCATTCGGGAAGCGGCCGCCGTAGATCAAAGAGCCGCGACAGCGCCTCCTCGTTCATCCCCGTCTCTTGGAGCACCTGCTCAACCGCCTCGCCCAACTTGGCGACAGCCCGCTGCACCTCGTCCTCGTTGCGCTCAAGCGGGATGTAGAAGCCGATGACCTGACCGTGCTTGCTCACGGCCACAGCATCGGCACCCGAGAGATAAGTCGTTGCGTGATCCCGAAACTCCCTGACTCCGACGCTCTTCATGCTTGTCCTTCGGATTGTGGTCACCTTGTGGTCACCACGTGGGCATATCCTAGCTCGTCTCAGGGCAATGATCAAGCGGCTCCCCGAGCTTGTCGAGCAACAGCGTGACGTGAGCCCACGGCAATTCTGCAATATCGGACTGCAGCATTTCTCACACGGTGTGAGAGACCTTCCGCCGAGTCCCCACAGGCCGTTCTAGGAGGCATGATCGCTGTTCACTCCCTCCCCGAACGCCCTTTCAACGAACGCCGCCCCGTTGGACGGATCGGGCGCGTAGTGCCGGTAGATCTCGGTCGTCTTGGCGTCCGCGTGGCCCATCCACTCTTGGATCGCTCTCAGCGGCGCGCCGGCCGCTGCCATCTGCGTGCCGAAGGTGTGGCGCAGCTCGTGGAACGTGATCTCCCGCACCTCGGCGCGGGCGAGGGCAGCCTTGAAGCGCTTGCGCATCTTGGAGGGGTCGAGCACATGTCCCGTCTCGGGATGGCAGAAGACGAGATCGCTGTCGGCGCGAAAGCGCGAGCGCTGGCGTAGGTCTTCGAGTTCGCTGGCGAGCCGTGCGGCCATCGGCACCGATCGGCCTTCGTGGGACTTCGGGGTATCCATCCGGCCGCGCGTGAAGTTGTCGGCGACTCTTACGCGACCGACGGACCAGTCGACATCCAGCCACTTGAGCGCGAGCAGCTCGCCTTGGCGCAGGCCGGTAAGGGCCGCGGCGAGATACAGCGCCCGCTCGACCCTGCCGACGGTGTCCTCGGGGACGGCATCGATCAGCTTGTCCAGCTCGCTCGGCTGCAAGAACCGCACCCGCTGGTGCGGTGAGCGATTCTTCTTCGGGCGGTCCACGTAGGCCACGGCGTTGCTGTGCGCCCAGCCGCGCTTGACCGCAAAGGAGAAGATGCCGTGCAGGAAGTTCAGGTGGTCCTGAACCGTCTTTGAGGACAATCCGTCGCTGCGCTTGCGCTTGAGGTACTGCGCAACCTGCGCAGGGTCGATCCTGTCGATGGGCCGGTCGCCAAAGAACGGCACGAGATGACGGCGCAGATGTCCGCGATAGTCCTGGATCGTGGAGCGCTTGCGCTCCATCACGTGCTCTAGGTGGTCGACATAGGCGTTGCCGGCCTCCTCCAAGGTGCGCCTGGCGGCTCCGGCCACGATCACGTCGCGCTCGATCCGCTTGCGCAACTCCTTCTCAGCCTGAGCGCGTGTGAGCCCATCCGCCGAGCCAGGCGAGCGCTTCGAGGCGATCTTGCGCTTCACGCGCGTGCCGCCGACCCACCACGAGCCGTACCAGCTGACGCGTCCGGCCGCGTCAGCTCGCTCGAAGAGTCTGCCGCTGCCGTAGGAGCGCCTACCGGACATCGTGTGCCCTGGGCTCCTACAAAATCTAACTAATATTCCTATCAGTGATGGATCCTGCCGACTGCTCCGGCTGCTTGCGTCCGATCAGGCTCAGCGGATTCTGGCTTGTCTGCATAGCCACCCCGAGGGCATGACGGCGGCGGCCCTGCTCGAGGGTGCTCGTATGAAGCAGGCTGACGTGAGTCGCATGCTCGCGCGGCTTGCCGAGTATGGGCTGGTGGTGAGCGCCCGACCCAGCAAGCGCTCAATGCCGGGTCGCCCTCCGCTGCTGTGGCGGGCTGCGGGAGACTCGCCGGCGTGGGACCTTCTTCGCCTGACAGGAAAATAGCGTTCAGGCTGCGACTGCTTCCTGCAGCGTGACGGTGTGT
>ODAK010000092.1_pt1 | contig 95361 bp, 89 predicted proteins | sample 1539591 | NCBI WGS metagenome assembly ODAK01 (sample SAMEA3539303, study PRJEB22396) | soil metagenome | biome: tundra; feature: field; material: soil | place: USA | collected 2010-05 | depth 0.15 m | reverse complement strand
GCGGCCCGCCGGACCTGGCGCCCGGCGCGCCGCGGCCGCCGCTGCGCGACTGGCCTTGGCGTGGCGCGCGTTCGCGCCACTGCGCGGGAGGCGGCGCGGTAACGGCCGCCAAATCCGCAGGGTCGATCGCGGCGCGCGGAATTTGGTGGCCAATATAGCTCTCGATGTCGGGCAGCGAGATCGCGTATTCCTCGCAGCCGAAGCTGATGGCGTCACCGTCGGCGCCGGCGCGAGCCGTGCGTCCGATGCGATGCACGTAGTCCTCGGCATCGTTCGGCAAATCGAAATTGAACACATGGCTCACGTCCGGAATATGCAAGCCGCGCGATGCCACGTCGGTTGCAATCAAAACAGCGACATCGCCATTGTGAAAGTCGCGCATCATCTTCAGGCGCTTGGTCTGCGGCACGTCGCCCGAAATCGCTTGTGCCACGAACCCATTCGCGGTCAAGGTGCGCTCCAGTACCTCGGCAATTCGCCGAGTGTTCACGAACACCATGGTTCGGCGCGCGTCGATACGCCGCAAAAGACCCATCAGCAGGGGAATTTTTTCCTCCGTGGAGGGGAAGTACAGCACCTGCCGGACGCGATCGACGGTCATTTTGTCCGGTTCGATGCGGATCAATTCCGGGTTGTTCATGTGCTCGTAGGCGAGTTCGAGCACGCGGTGGGACAAGGTGGCTGAAAACATCATATTGAGGCGATGGGTGGGATGCGGCAGCCGGCGCAGGATGAAGCGAATGTCCTTGATGAAGCCCAAATCGAACATGCGATCCGCCTCGTCCATGACCGCCACTTGAATATGCTTCAGCTCGAACACATGTTGCTTGAAATAGTCGATGATGCGTCCCGGCGTGCCGATCAGCACGTCGACGCCCTGTTCCAGGATGCGCCGCTGCTTGTCGTAGTCCACTCCGCCGAAGACGATGGCGAGCTTGAGGCCGGTAAATTTGCCGAGGCCCTCGGCATCGGAGTGAATCTGCACGGCGAGCTCGCGCGTCGGCGCGATCACGATGGCTCGCGGCGCGTTCCGCGGTCGACTGGCGGAGCCGGGGTCGGTCAACAGGCGATTAAAGAGGGCGACGAGGAACGCGGCCGTCTTACCCGTGCCGGTTTGTGCCTGACCCGCGACGTCCCGGCCGGCGAGCGCCAAGGGCAAGGTCTGCGCCTGAATCGGCGTACATCGGGAGTAACCGAGTTCGGCGATGCCCCGCTTCACGGGCTCGGGGATGTTGAGGGATTCGAACGTAAGCTGACTGAGATGGGCGTCTGACATTTTCGCTTTGTGGATTGCAGAGACTTGCAAAATGATGGGGACCGGTTAACAATACGGCATATTCGGAGCTGGTCTATCCGCTCCCATCAACCGTATCATCGGTACCCTTGTAAGGTAATCAAGACCGCTAAAGTCGCTGTATTGTGCCCGAATGGCCGCGCATCGTCACTTCGCGCTAGCTTGGGCTCTGCTCTTCCACGAATAACCCCGCCCAACATCAATTCAAATCTCCAAAAGGAGGTATATCCGCAGTGAGTAACCCAAGTATCGTTCACACCAGCGACGCCACGTTCGACAAGGACGTGCTGAAGTCCGAAAAGCCCGTACTGCTCGATTTCTGGGCGGAATGGTGCGGACCTTGCAAAATGATCGCCCCCATCCTCGATGAAATTGCCGACCAATACAAAGACAAGATCAGGATCGCCAAACTCAACATCGACGATAATCCGGCGACGCCGCCAAAGTTCAATATTCGGGGTATTCCGACGCTGATCCTGTTCAAGAACGGCACGGTGGAGGCCCAGAAGGTGGGAGCAGTCACCAAGTCGCAGCTCGCGGCGTTTCTGGACAGCAACCTGTGAGAGGCTATTTAGGCAATCAGTCCCGCGGCGGACAAGGCGGCGGGCAGCAGGGCGGCGGTGGCCAGGGCGGCGGACGCTCGAACCGATCCAATCGCCAGCGCAACGACAACCGCAACGGCAATACCAACGGCGGCCGGCCTTCGCACGAGGATTACGGCGATCTGCCCGAGGGCGGCGATGACCTAGAGATCATCGCGCCGACGGATCTGGCGCGCAGCCGCAGTTCGATGAACCTGACGGAGCTCAAAAAGCGCCCGATCAGCGATCTCGTCAAGCTGGCCGAGAGCATGGGCCTCGAGAACATGGGCCGCTCCCGCAAGCAGGACATCATTTTCGGCGTGCTCAAGGCGCACGCCCGCAAGGGCGAGGATATCTACGGCGACGGCGTGTTGGAGATCCTGCAGGACGGATTCGGATTCTTGCGCTCGTCCGACTCCAGCTACCTCGCGGGGCCGGACGACATCTACGTGTCGCCGAGCCAGATTCGCCGCTTCAATCTGCGCACCGGGGATTCCATTTCCGGCTTGATCCGTCCGCCGAAGGACGGCGAGCGCTATTTCGCGCTGCTCAAGGTGGGGGAGATCAACTACGATTCCCCGGAGAGTTCGCGCGGCAAGGTGCTGTTCGAGAATCTCACCCCGCTGCACCCCACCGAGCGGCTGAAACTCGAGCGCGGCAACGGCTCGACCGAAGATCTGACCGCGCGCGCCATCGACTTGGTTGCGCCGATCGGCAAGGGTCAACGCGGCCTCATCGTCTCGCCGCCGAAGGCCGGCAAGACGATGCTGTTGCAGAACATCGCCACCGCCATTACCGCCAATCACCCGGAAGTGTATTTGATCGTGCTGTTGATCGACGAGCGGCCCGAAGAAGTGACTGAAATGGCGCGCACCGTGAAGGGCGAAGTGGTGTCGTCCACGTTCGATGAACCCGCCAGCCGCCACGTTCAGGTGGCCGAAATGGTCATCGAAAAGGCCAAGCGCCTGGTCGAGCACAAGAAGGACGTGGTCATATTGCTCGACTCGATCACGCGCCTCGCGCGCGCCTACAACACCGTGGTTCCGAGCTCGGGCAAGGTGCTGACCGGCGGCGTGGATGCGAATGCCCTGCAGCGGCCGAAGCGATTTTTCGGTGCGGCGCGCAATATCGAAGAGGGCGGCAGCTTGACCATTCTGGCCACCGCACTGGTTGATACGGGTTCGAAGATGGATGATGTCATTTTCGAGGAATTCAAAGGCACCGGCAATTCGGAAATCCATTTGGACCGGCGCATTGCCGAGAAGCGAACCTTCCCCTCGATCAACATCAACCGCTCCGGCACGCGCAAGGAAGAGCTGATCACCGATCCGGCGGAGCTTTCCAAGATGTGGATATTGCGCAAGCTCCTGCATCCCATGGATGAACTGGCCGCGATCGAGTTCTTGCTCGACAAGATGAAAGATACCAAGACGAATGCGGATTTCTTCGACGCGATGAAGCGCTAGAGGTACGGAGCCAGATCATGCAATGGTGGGCGTGGATCGCGGTCGGCGCCATACTGTTGGGCTCCGAGTTGACCTTCGTCAACGCGCAGTTCTATCTGGTGTTCGTAGGCTCGGCCGCGCTGGTGGTTGGATTCCTGGATCTTGCGACGCCGCTCTCCGCCGTTTGGCTGCAGTGGACGCTGTTCGCTGTCCTCGCCACGGTGTCGATGATCGGCTTTCGGCGGCGGGTCTACGAGCGCATGCGCGGTCATTTACCCGGCATGAACGCCGGTCCAAAGGGTGAAACGGTGATCTTGCCGGCGGCGCTGGCACCCGGCGATTCCTGCCGGATCGAGTACCGGGGCAGCTCGTGGAGCGCCGTCAATGCCGGACATTCCGCCATCGCGGCCGGGGCGCGTGCACGCATCGAGCGCATCGACGGCCTCACGCTCGTGATTCATGGCGACGGTTAGGCTTGGAATAGGACTCAAGTTTCACTAGGAGAGATCCCTTGGAGATTCCACTAAGCTATGGAGCCATAGCGATCGCGGTGATCGTGGTCATCGTGGTGGCAAAGACCGCGACGGTGGTGCCGCAACAAAGCGCCTTCGTGGTCGAGTATTTGGGCAAGTACAGCCGGACCTTGTTCGCCGGGTTTCATATTCTGATTCCCTTCATGGAGAAAGTGGCCTATCGCCACAATCTCAAGGAAATCGCCATCGACATCGCCGAACAGATCTGCATTACGCGGGACAACGTTCAGGTGGGGGTCGATGCCGTGTTGTACATGCAGGTGCTCGATCCGCATCTCGCCTCCTACGGCATCACCAATTACGGCTTTGCCATCTCGCAGCTCGCGCAAACGACGTTGCGCAGCGAGATCGGCAAAATCGAACTTGACCGCACCTTCGAAGCGCGCGGTGTCATCAATGCCAATGTGGTCGGCGAATTGGACAAGGCGTCGGTAGCCTGGGGCGTCAAGGTTCTGCGCTACGAGATCAAGAACATCACGCCGCCGAAGGACGTACTATCGGCCATGGAGAAGCAGATGCGCGCGGAGCGCGAGAAGCGCGCCGTGGTGCTGACCTCCGAGGGCGAGCGCGACGCCAAGGTCAATGCGGCGGAAGGCGACAAGCAGCGGGTGATCAAGCAATCCGAGGCCAACAAGCAACAGCAAATCAACGAGGCCGAGGGCCAGGCGCAGGCGATTCTTGCGGTGGCGAGCGCGACCGCCGAAGGGCTGCGGCAGGTCGGCATTGCGCTGTCCGATCGAGGCGGAATCGAGGCCATGCAGCTGCGCATCGGCGAGGAATACGTCAAGCAATTCGGCAAATTGGCGCAGTCCGGAACCACCTTGGTGGTGCCGGCAAATCTCACGGATCTCGCTTCCATCGTCACCATGGCGACCAGCATCGCCAGGAAACATCCCGCTAATCCGCAGGCGTGAGACTTGATTGCGCGGCGCGCTTCTTCAATCGCGTTCCCGTTCGATGGCGCGATAGCCGATGTCGCGCCGGTATTGCACTGAATCCCAGTGAACGGCATGCACGAGCGCGTAAGCTTCGCGCTGCGCCGCGCCGACGGTAGCGCCCATGCCGACCGCGCACAACACCCGGCCGCCCGCGGTGAAAATCTGCAAACCGCTCGCCCGGGTTCCGGCGTGGAAAATTTTCCCGGGCAGGCGCGCGGCGGCGTCGAGCCCCGAGATCAAATCGCCGGTGCGGTAGCTATCCGGATATCCGCCCGCCGCCATGACCACACCGAGAGTCGCGCGCGAGTCCCATTCCGGCTCGAATCGACTGAGCGAGCCGTCCAGCGCGGACTCGCACAGCGCGACCAGATCGCTCTTCAGCCGCATCAGAATCGGCTGGGTTTCCGGGTCGCCGAACCGACAGTTGAACTCGAGTACATTCGGTGTCCCGTCCGGCGCGATCATGAGGCCCGCGTATAGGAATCCCGTATAGGGGATGCCGTCGAGGCGCAAACCGCGCACGGTGGGCTCAATGACTTCCTGCATGATGCGCGCGTGCAGCTCGGGCGTGACGATGGGCGCCGGCGAATACGCTCCCATGCCCCCCGTGTTGGGTCCCTGATCGCCGTCGTCGCGCCGCTTGTGATCCTGCGAAGTGGCGAGCGGGACCACTTGGCGGTCGGATGCGATGACGATGAAGCTCACTTCCTCGCCCTGCAAGAATTCTTCGATCACGATGCTCTTGCCGGCGGCACCGAAGCTGCCGGCGAACATGCCGTTGGCGGCCGCTATCGCCGCCTCGTGCGTATCGCAGATCACGACGCCCTTGCCGGCGGCAAGTCCGTCGGCTTTGACCACCAGCGGCAGACGCTGCGCCCGTACGAGGCCGGGATCGAAATTCGCGGGTGTGAACGCGGCGTAGCTCGCCGTCGGTATGCGATGCCGCCGCAAAAAATCCTTGGCGAATGCCTTCGATCCCTCCAAGCGAGCCGCCGCGCGGGTCGGTCCAAAGCACGCGCGCCCCGCTGCGCTGAAACGATCGACGATGCCTGCCACCAATGGCCCTTCGGGTCCGACGATGGTGAGTGCAATGTCTTCGCGTGCGGCGAACGCGAGCAACGCGTCGATATCGTCGGCCGCAATGTCCACGTTGCCGGATTTTGCTTCGCGCGCCGTGCCGGCGTTGCCGGGAGCCACGAACACCTGTTGCACGCGCGGCGATGCCGCGCATTTCCAAGCCAGGGCGTGCTCACGTCCGCCGCTGCCGACTATCAGGACCTTCATGGAAGAGCGGGCACGGGGAATACTCAGACAGGCTCCTAGTGCCGAAAGTGGCGCATCCCGGTGAACACCATGGCGATGCCGTGTTCGTTCGCCGCGCCGATCACTTCCGCATCGCGTTTCGAGCCGCCGGGTTGAATGACGGATTTGATGCCGAACTCGGCGATGACGTCCAGTCCGTCGCGAAACGGGAAGAACGCGTCGGAAGCCACGGACGCCGATTGCAGGGACAAGCCTTCATCCTCGGCCTTCATGGCCGCTATCTTGCTGCTGACCACGCGGCTCATTTGCCCGGCGCCTACCCCCAGCGTCGCCTGGTCCTTGACGCAAACGATCGCATTGGATTTGACATATTTCGCAACACGCCAGGCAAACAGCAAGTCATCGAGCTCCGCCGGCGTGGGCGCACGAGCCGTGACGACGCGCAGGTCCTCGGCGCGTACTTGGGCGTCATCGGTGGTCTGCACCAACAAGCCGCCGGCAACGCTCCTATATTCGAGCAACCGGGTAACCGGTTTGCCGATCTCGCCGACCTCGAGCACGCGCACCTCGTCCTTGGCCGCGAGCAGTGCCCGCGCGGCGGGCGCCACCGAGGGAGCAAGAATCACTTCGACGAACTGGCGCTCCAGGATCGCGCGCACCGCAGCGGCATCCAATTCGCGATTGACGGCGATGATGCCGCCGAATGCGGAAGTCGGGTCGGTTCGATAGGCGAGGGCATAGGCCTCTGCGATCGTTCCGGCGAGCGCGACACCGCAGGGGTTCGCGTGTTTTACGATGACGCATGCCGGCCGATCGAACTGGCGCACGCATTCGAGTGCGGTATCGCTGTCGGCGATATTGTTGTACGAGAGTGCCTTGCCTTGAATCTGCCTCGCTTGCGTCACCGATGCCCCGATGGCGCGCGGATCCGAGTAGTAGGCGGCTTGCTGGTGGGGGTTCTCGCCGTAGCGCAAATCAGATCGTTTGCGAAACGACAGGTTCAGGTCTTCCGGAAAGGTCTGTGAGCCGCCGCCGACGGCGCCGGTGAAGTATGCCGAAACCATCGCATCGTATTGCGCGGTATGCGCAAAAGCCTTTGCGGCAAGCCTTTGGCGCATGGCAACCTGGGTCGCTCCCTGGTTGGCCGCCAATTCGTCGAGCAGGCTGCGGTAATCGCCGGGATCCACCACCACGGTGACGGAGGCGTGATTCTTCGCCGCGGCGCGCACCATTGCCGGGCCGCCGACATCGATGTTCTCGACGGCTTCCTCATAAGTGCAGTCGGGTCGAGCCACCGTTGCGGCAAACGGATACAAATTGACGGCGAGCAAATCGATCGGTTCGATGCCGTACTCGCGCATCACCGCATCATCGGTGCCGCGGCGTCCCAACAGACCGCCGTGTATTTTCGGATGCAGAGTTTTCACTCTGCCGCCCATGATTTCGGGAAATCCGGTGTGCTCGGCGACTTCTTTGACCGAAATTCCGTGCCGCACCAACAATTTGGCGGTACCGCCGGTGGACAACAGCTCGATACCGCGCTCTTTCAGTTCGCGCGCAAACTCAACTATCCCAGTTTTATCTGAAACGCTGAGCAGTGCGCGGCGTACGGGCGTGAGCAATGCTTGCCTCTACTCGCTGATCCCGAACTCTTTGAGCTTCTTGCGCAAGGTGCCGCGATTGATGCCGAGAATGGTCGCTGCCCGGCTCTGGTTGCCCTGTACATGGCCCATCACGACCTTAAACAGGGGCTCCTCGACCTCGCGCATGACGAGGTCATACAGATGCGCGGGCTTGTGACCGTTTAAAGTCTCGAAGTAGCACTGCAAGGCTTCCTCCGCCTGCGTACGCAGCGGCACGCCCTTGCCATTGACTTTGAGGTCTCGCCCGTTGAACGGCGGCGAGATTTCTTTGCGTGTCTTCGGTTTCTTTCTTGCGCCCATAGCCGTTCAAATTCCCAAAATTGCGTTCTTTTTTTCCAACTTGACGCGCTCATGCTGCCAGATGCCTGCGAGCGTCGTAGTGTTCCAGCAACGTGGCCAGTTGCTCTCGCGGCGTCTCTATTCGCAGCAGACGACTCCGCAATGCCTCATGACCGAGACTCTGCCGTAAATACCATCCTAAGTGTTTGCGTGCCACTCGAACACCAGTCGCATCGCCGTAGAAATCATACAGGTCTTCGAGGTGGGCGCGCATAATAGCACGGACATTTTCCGGCGCTAGCTCCCCGCGCAATTCACCCGTTCGAAGGAAAAAATTGACATCGTCGAAGATCCATGGCCGGCCTTGCGCGGCTCGGCCGATCATGATGCCGTCGCAGCCGGTGGTCGCCAAAATTTCTCGCGCGCGGATCGGTGAATCGATGTCGCCATTGGCGAATACCGGAATCCCGATCATGCCCTTGATCGTACGTACGGTTTCGTGTTCAGCAATTCCCTGATACATATCCGCTCGCGTGCGGCCGTGAATCGCGAGCGCCTGGATACCGCAATCCTCGGCGATGCGAGCGATACGCACTCCATTCTTGTTGCCGCGGTCCCAGCCGGTGCGCGTCTTCAGGGTCACCGGCACCGAAACGGCGTTCACTACGGCGTGCAAGATGCGCGCCACCAGCGCCTCATCTTGCAGGAGCGCCGATCCGGCGAGCCGGTTGCATACTTTTTTGGCGGGACATCCCATATTGATATCAATGATTTGCGCGCCGGCATCGACGTTGCGCCGCGCAGCATCCACCATCATCGCCGGATCAAAGCCGGCGATTTGCACGACCCGCGGGCTCGCTTCGCCGGCGAAATCCATGCGCCGGCGCGATTTCGGCGTGTCCCATAGCCGCCTATCCGCCCACAACATTTCCGATGCGGCCAGTCCGGCGCCGAATTTGCGGCACAGGCTGCGAAACGGACGGTCGGTCACGCCTGCCATGGGTGCAAGTACGATGTTGGACGACAATATGTATGGTCCAATCCGCAGCGTCATGGCTTTGCCTGCGCCGCAGCATCAGCGGCGCATCGAATTGTTTGATCGATGCCGCGCAGGCACACGTCGATCTCGAATCCTTCGGCGTCATTGCCCGGATCCAATATGTCGAGCGTTGCATCGACGCGCTCTCCCGGTGCGAGCATGCGCGTGACGGGTTTCCCCACATATTCCGCGGGCGCGAAATCACGGGCGCCGAGCGGTGAGCCGAAGCGATTGGCAAGGGTGACGCGTAACAGCGGGTAGGGCTGCACCTGCGCCGCCGTATTCAGGATGCTGGCGCGCATGCGCAGAGTGCCGTTGGCGCCCGGATCTCCGGTGACGCCCCACTGGCGCAGTTGATACGCCGATAGATTCGCGGCCGAGGGCAGAGCAATACCAAGCGCCGCATACAAGCTGCGGAGGCGAGAGCCGAGCGGGGCATGTGTGACGATCCATGCGCGATTTTCATGAATCATTTGCGCGCCCAGGCACAATGCCAGAAAGATCGCGGCGCATAACCAAACCGCAAACGGCAAACCACGGCGGCTTCGTACCACGATTTCCGGCAGCGCCAATTCCTCGAATCCGGCGAGCACATCGCGCCTCACCTCCTCGGGTACTTCCGGTCCGCTGGCGCGCGTCGGCGGCGTTTCAACCGACTCGACCGGACTCGGTGGCGGGGTGGTTGGTGCGGCTGCGGGTGGGGTAGGCGCGGCCTGCGGCATCCGCGGCCTGGATTCGACAAAAATTCGGTCGAGTTCACCCGGAGGAAGCGTGAATTCGAGCGCCGCCTCTTGAAACAGGTCGTCATCGTCATCCTGGGCGGCGGGCGTGGCGGGCGTGGCGGGCGTGGCGGGCGTAACGGGCGCGGCGGGCGCGGGTGCCCGCCGCTCGTCGCCGTACAATTCCAGCACCAGGAGCTGCGCGAATTCCACATCCGCCGCGGCAAAATCTTCCGGCGTCTCTTGTTCTGGCGATTCCGCGGATTCCGAGTATTCCGCGGATTCCGTGGGTTCTGCGAGTTCGGTGGAGATCACGGCGGAATGCAGGATCTGGTCGGCGCGCGTTTCCATCTCGAGCGGCGACTCGCCCGTCGAAAATGCGTTTGCATCCTCGGCAAGCCGGGCGAGCGCATTGAACACCTCGCCGCACCGTCCGCAACGTACCTGACCGCCGGCGGCACGCAGGTCCTCGGCCGACAGCCTGAAGACCGTTTCGCACTTTGCGCATTGAGTAAACATCAGGTCGCTCTCCGGGCATGGATGCAGCACCAGTCGTCCCGCCCCACGACTTGCACCATATCAAAAGCCGAGGTGTATGCGGCTTTCACCGCGTATGCCTGAATCTTCAAGATTCCCGACAAGATCAGATCGCCGTTAAGGGAGCACACCGCCGTGAGGAGCGGCGCCAGTTCAATCAAAGGCTCCGCCAAGATGTTGGCGATCACGCAGTCCGCCGGCCGCAGCTTCGCGGGCACCGATTGTGTCTCGAGCTGTGCGGATACGCCGTTACGGATCGCGTTGTCCCGGGTGGCGATCAGTGCCTGAGGGTCCAAGTCGACGGCGGTCACGTGTGCGGCGCCGAGCATCAAGGCGGCAATCCCCAGGATACCGGACCCGCATCCGTAATCGATCAGGGCGCGGTCGGACAGCGGTAATGATTCCAATATTTGCAGGCACAATGCGGTCGTCGGATGGGTGCCGGTGCCGAAGGCAAGTCCCGGATCGAGGCGCACGATCACGGCATTCGCGTCTTCCGGCGCGGCCGCGGTTGTCGGGCACACCCACAGACGTCGCCCAAAGCGCATGGATTTCCAATCGGCGAGCCAAACCCGCTCCCAGTCTCGAGCCTCAACGGCGCGCACGCGGGCGGCGGTCGTGATGTGGGGCCCTAGTCGGATGGCGAGTTGATGGATGCCAAGCGCCGGGTCGTGCGATTCATCGAAGAGGGCTCTTACCAGGGTGTCGCTCCACAATCGGATCTCGCCGGGTTTCGGTTCGAGCACGGGTTCATCGCCCCGGTCCGAGAATGTGATCGAGCTCGCGCCGATCTCGAGCAGCGCCGCCTCGACCGCTTCCGAATTCAAGGCCGACAGCGGAAATTCAATCTCATAAAACGTCATCGTCCAGCGCGCTCACTTCAGCCCCAGGCGCCGCTCCAGATAATGAATGTCGGTACCGCCTTGACGAAAGGCGGAGTGGTTGAAAATCTCCTGGTGCAGGGGAATGTTGGTCTTGATCCCTTCGACCACCATTTCCGCCAATGCATTGCGCATGCGTGCGATGGCCGTATCGCGCGTGTCGCCGTAGGCGATGACCTTTCCGATCATCGAGTCGTAGAACGGTGGGACGTTGTAGCCGGTATAAATGTGACTGTCGACGCGGATGCCCGGACCGCCCGGAGAGTGCCATAGCCTGATCGGCCCGGGACAGGGCGCGAACGTCTTCGGATCCTCGGCATTGATGCGAATTTCCACCGCGTGACCGCGGATTTGAATGTCGTTCTGCCCGTACGGCAGTGGCTCGCCGGCCGCGATGAGCAGCTGCGCCTTGACGATGTCGATGCCCGTCACCAATTCCGTCACCGGGTGTTCGACCTGCACACGCGTGTTCATTTCGATGAAATAGAACTCGTTGTCCTGGTAGAGGAACTCGAGGGTGCCCGCATTGCGGTATCCGACTTCACGGCACGCCCGGGCGCATCGCTCGCCCATGGTCTTGCGTTGCTTGGCCGTGAGGCCCGGCGCCGGGGCCTCTTCGATCACCTTTTGGTGGCGGCGCTGCATCGAACAGTCGCGCTCGCCCAAGTGCACCACGTGGCCGTAGTTGTCCGCGAGCACCTGAAATTCGATGTGCCGCGGTTTCTCGAGAAACTTCTCCATGTAAACCTGGGGGTTGCCGAAAGCCGCAAGCGCCTCGGCTTGGGTGAGGCCGATGGCATTCAGTAGCGACGCATCGGTGTGCACCACGCGCATGCCGCGCCCGCCGCCGCCGCCCGATGCCTTGATGATCAACGGATAGCCGATATCCTTGGCAATGCGGAAATTCTCGTCGACGTCGCTGCCCAGCGGACCATCGGAACCCGGCACACAGGGGACCCCGGCGGCCTTCATCACCTTGATTGCGGACACCTTGTCGCCCATCAAGCGTATGGTCTCGGCACGCGGCCCGACGAAAATGAAACCGCTCTTCTCCACACGTTCCGCAAAATCGGCGTTCTCCGACAAAAAGCCGTAGCCGGGATGGATCGCGACCGAATCGGTCACTTCGGCGGCGCTGATGATGGCGGGCATGTTTAGATACGACTGCCCCGCTTGCGGCGGGCCGATACAGACCGTCTCGTCCGCCAGCAGCACATGTTTGGTGTTGAAATCGGCGGTTGAATGCACCGCGACCGTTTTTATTCCGAGTTCGCGACAAGCACGCAGAATGCGAAGCGCAATCTCGCCGCGGTTAGCGATGACGACTTTTTCGATCATCGCGGTTATTCGATGATGAACAGCGGTTGGCCGAACTCGACAGGCTCGCCGTTCTTGGCGAGTATCGCCGTGACGCGTCCCGCCTTGTCGGATTCGATTTGGTTCATCATCTTCATGGCCTCGATGATGCACAATATCTGCCCGACCTTGATTTCCATTCCGATCTCCACGAACGGTTTGGCGCCCGGCGTGGAGGCGGAGTAATAAGTACCCACCATCGGTGAGGTCACGGTATGTTCGTCGTCGCGCGGCTTGTGTTCGCCGGCCGATGTCGCCGGCGCGGCCGGGGCCGCGATCGGTGCGGCCTGAATCACGGGTGCCGCCATCGGCGCGGGAGGCTGCATCGCGACGCGCTGGTGGCGGCTGATGCGCACGGATTCTTCTCCCTCGGATATTTCCAGCTCCGAAATACCGGACTGTTCCAGCAGTTCGATCAGCTTCTTGACTTTGCGAATGTCCATCCCCGAACCCCTTGAAGTTTCTTCGATTTAAGTGGTGATCAGGCGCGCGCAGGCGGCTTCGAGCGCAAGCTCGTATCCGATGGGCCCGAGGCCGAAAATGCAACCGACTGCGAGGTCGGACAAATAGGAGTGATGCCGGAATGGCTCGCGTGCGAATACATTGCTGAGGTGAATTTCAATGAACGGTACGGACGTCGCGAGAAATGCATCGCGCAGCGCGATGCTGGTGTGCGTGAAGGCGCCGGGGTTGATGATTACGAACGCAATTCCGTCGCTCTTGGCGCCCTGCACCCTGCCGATCAGTTCATGCTCCGCGTTGCTTTGGCAGGTGAGCAAGTCATGGCCTTTCGCGCGAGCCAGAACCCCCAGCTTTGATTCGATCTCGCGCAGCGTCGCCGAACCGTACAGCGCCGGCTCGCGGGTCCCGAGCAGGTTCAAATTCGGTCCATTCAGGAGCAAAATTCGCGCCATCTGGTAGTTGTTCCAGCGCTGTCGCGCAGAAAAGATCCGCGATATTAACCAGAAATTGACAGGAATTGGCAAGCTTCGGCTGCGAACGTCGCCGGAAAACCCCTAAACGGGGTTATTGGTCAGCCGCTGCAGCCCGCGTTCGATGGTACGTCGGGCTTCGGGCAGGGGAACTTGGCCTTGGTTGACCTGTTCCAGTACCGACAGAATCAGATCGGACTCGGCCCTGTGCAACTCGCCCATGTACAAGGCTACCACCTCGCCGCGGCGGTCCGTGAAGACCGTGAACGGGAATGCGGGGGCTGCGACACCGAAGGCGGCCGCCGCATCCAATGCATCCTGCTCTCCGATCAACAGCGGGTAGCCGATTTTCATGTCGTCCGCGTAGGCGAGCACCTGATCTCGGTGATCGACGGCGATTCCGATCACCGCCACACCGCGATCGGCCCAGGCACGTTGCAGCGATTCGAGCAGCGGGATTTCGCGGCGGCAGGGAGCGCACCAGGTGGCCCAGAAGTTGATGATCAGGGATTTGCCGGTCCATGCCTTTATTGAAACCGGTTTGCCGTCGCGATCCTGAAGCGAAAATTCGGGTAGACGATCCGGTATCTTGACTCCGAGCGGCATCGTCTCGGCGACACGCGGTGCAAACTCACCGGGTGTGCGTGCGCTGGGCTCGCTCGCGGGGATGGGCATGCCGCCATATATCGGCGCGGCATGGCGACTCGAATAAACGTGAGCGCCGGCCCAGACCCCAACAATGATGGTCAAGCCCGCGCCGATGACGCGCGGCCAGCGGTGGCTCATGGCGCCGGCAGGTCGAGTCGGCGTCCCTTGCGCAGCAGTAGCCCGGCAATCAGAAAGGCGCATGCGCCGCCGAGGATCGCGATGCCTTCCCAGGTGTGCGGCGGAGATTGAACAGCCGAAGCGGCTGGGCTCTGCGGGGACAGCACTTTGCTGATGGGCAGGTAGCAAAGTCCGGCTTCGGCGCATCCTTGATAAGTCACCTTGATCTGGATGGGGTGCGCTCCAAAATCGAGCCGCTTGTAAGCCACGGTCCCTTCAACCTGATGCAAATAAATCTCTTGAGCGCCGAGATAGGGATCGTTCTTGGGTACGCCGCTCGGCAAGGCGATGGCCGAAATCACCAAGTCGGGACTTTCGGCCGCCACTTCGATCTTGTGGCGATACAGATAGTAGCCGTCCGCAATGATCCAGCGCACGCGCACCAGGTCGCCTTCAACCCGCGCGCCTACGCGGAACGCGGCATCGGGAGGCAAAAAATCGGTATCGTTGGAGTCGATACCGCGCATCCACCAGGGCTTTGCGGCGGCCGATCCACCGATCAGGCCGAGCATCGACAGCAGTAACAAGGCGCGGGTCAGTCGCATGCGCATACTGTATCAATAATCCCGCGGTCAGCGGGCAGGGCGGTTCGGGCACGGGCATCGCCGCCAGGGCCCGCATTCAGCCCTGCGCCCGCGCATTTACGCTGCAGTGCAATAAAAATAGCCCTCGGCGCGCCTTGAATCAGCGAAATCTGCCGCTATGATTAGCAGCAACAAGCGGAGAGTGCTAACAAGCTTCGCTTTGGCAAACCCATAACTCAAGCATTAGGAGTCTTGTTCTATGAAGATTCGTCCCCTTCATGACCGCGTGATCGTGAAACGTGAAGAAGAAGAGCGTAAGTCCCCGGGCGGCATCGTGATCCCGGATACGGCGACCGAGAAGCCCATCTTCGGGAAAGTGGTGGCTGTCGGAAAGGGCAAGATTTTGGAGAACGGCGAGATTCGCCCGCTCGACCTCAAGGTCGGAGACAAGATTCTATTCGGTAAGTACAGCGGTACCGAAGTGAAAATGGATGGCGACGAGCTGGTAGTCATGCGTGAAGAAGACGTCATGGCTGTGGTCGAAGGCAAGTAAGCGCTTCGATCGACCGACGTATCGTTAACGAATTCAATTAAAGGAATCAGCAAATGGCAGCAAAAGACGTACGCTTCAGCGACGACGCACGGCAACGCATGTTCAAGGGTGTGAATGTTCTGGCGAATGCCGTCAAGGTAACGCTGGGTCCCAAGGGCCGCAACGCCGTGCTCGACAAGAGCTTCGGCGCCCCCACCGTCACCAAGGACGGTGTCTCGGTCGCCAAGGAAATCGAGCTCAAAGACAAGTTCGAGAACATGGGGGCGCAAATGGTGAAGGAAGTTGCGTCCAACACTTCCGATGAGGCCGGCGACGGCACCACCACCGCCACCGTGCTCGCGCAGGCGATCATCCGCGAGGGTCTGAAATCAGTCGCCGCGGGTGCGAATCCGATGGACCTGAAGCGCGGCATCGACCTTGCGGTCACGTCCGCAACGGAAGAGCTCAAGAAGCTGTCCAAGCCGTGCAAGGATCCGAAGGCGATTGCGCAGGTCGGCACCATTTCGGCGAACGCCGATGAGAGCATCGGCAAGACGATTGCCGATGCCATGGCGAAGGTCGGCAAGGAAGGTGTGATCACCGTCGAAGAGGGTCAGGGCCTCGAGAACGAACTCGAAGTGGTCGAAGGCATGCAGTTCGATCGCGGCTATCTGTCGCCTTATTTCATCAACAATCAGCAAAGTCAGAGCGCGGAGCTCGAGAAACCGCTGGTTCTGTTGGTGGACAAGAAGATCTCCAACATTCGCGAATTGTTGCCGCTGCTCGAAGGGATCGCCAAGGGCGGCCGTCAGCTGCTCATCGTCGCCGAAGACGTCGAGGGCGAGGCGCTTGCCACGCTCGTGGTCAACACCATCCGCGGCATCGTCAAGGTCGCAGCCGTCAAGGCGCCGGGCTTCGGCGATCGGCGCAAGGCCATGCTGCAGGACATCGCGGTCCTCACGGGCGGCACGGTGATCTCCGATGAAGTCGGCTTGTCGCTCGAGAAGGCGACGCTGAACGATCTCGGCGAGGCGAAGAAGATCCTGGTGGAGAAAGAGAACACCACGATCATCGACGGCGCCGGCAAGGCAGCGGACATCAAGGGCCGTGTCGAGAGCATTCGTCAGCAGATCGAGGAAGCGACCTCCGATTACGACAAGGAAAAGCTGCAGGAGCGCGTTGCCAAGCTCTCCGGCGGTGTAGCCTTGATCAAGGTCGGCGCGGCTACCGAGATTGAAATGAAGGAAAAGAAGGCCCGCGTCGAGGATGCGCTGCATGCAACTCGTGCGGCGGTCGAAGAGGGCGTGGTTCCGGGCGGCGGTGTCGCCCTGGTGCGCGCGCTCAAGGCCATCGAGAAGTTGATCGGCGCCAACGAAGACCAGACGACGGGCATCAAGATCCTCGCCCGCTCGATCGAAGAGCCGCTACGCCAGATCGTGGCGAACGCCGGTGAAGACGCTGCGGTGGTGCTGAACCGAGTCAAGGAAGGCAAGGGCACCTTCGGCTACAACGCCGCGACGGGCGAGTACGGTGACATGGTGGAAATGGGCATCCTGGATCCGACCAAGGTCACGCGTCTGGCGCTGCTGAACGCCGCTTCGGTTGCGGGTCTGCTGCTCACGACGGAAGTCATGATCGCCGAGTCGCCCAAGGAAGACGAGCATGCACATGGCGCGCCGGGCGGCGGCATGGGTGGCATGGGCGGTATGGACATGTAACACGCGCCGTTGCAGGCAACCCCTGCAATTGCCGGTTACGGTCTGAAACAGAGCGGGCTTCGGCCCGCTCTTTTTTTGTGCAGCGTGGCGCCGCCACCGGGGTTGAACATCCTTTCGGCGCGGATCGGTATGCTTAAAATCGGCAGTGATGCCCGGGTAGAATGGCCGACGACGGTTCGCGGGCCGAATCGTATTTGCTTTTTCATCGGGGGCAGGTCATGAAGCTATATTGGTGCAAAAATACCCGGGCGTTTCGCATCGCATGGCTGCTGGAAGAGGCGGGGATGGCCTACGAGCGCGTCGTCATCGACATTCGCGACACGGCCGCGAAGAGCGACCCCGCATTTCGGGCCGTTTCGCCCATGGGCAAGGTCCCAGCGTTGGAAGACGGCGCGGCGCGGCTGTCGGATTCCGGCGCGATTTGCATCTACGTGGCGGACCAATACCCGCAGGCGAAGCTGGGACCGCCAATCGGACATCCGGATCGCGCGCGCTTCCTGCAGTGGGTCACCTTCACCAATTCGGTGATCGAACCTGCCATGGCCGAGAAGTTCGCCAAGCTCGAGCCCAGACCCACCTCCTTCGGCTGGGGCAGCTTCGATCTCATGCTGACCGGCCTTCGAGCCGGATTGGCGGCGGGCGAGTGGATCCTGGGGGACCGCTTTTGTGCCGCGGACGTGTTGCTCGGGACGAGCGCGTTCTACCTCAAGCAATTCGGTCTCATCGAGGACGATCCGGTATTGGACGACTATGCGGCGCGCTGCCAGCGGCGTCCCGCATGGCAGCGCGCCCAGGCGTTTGACGCGAGATAATTATTGTCGCGGCCATTTGGTCAATCTCGCTTTAATTCATTGATCTTGCACCGGCCGTGGCGAAGGGCAGCTGGTATTCTTCGCCACGATGTGTTCGTTGAGAGCGCCAAATGACGTGGACTAAGAGCCAGCGCAACGTGGTGATCGCCGCGTATTTGGGTTGGACGCTGGACGCGTTCGATTTCTTTCTCATGGTGTTCATGTTCAAGGACATCTCGGCGGAGCTGCATTCGAGCATGCAGCTGGTCTCGACCGCGGTGCTTCTGACCTTGGGCATGCGCCCGCTCGGCGCCTTGCTCTTTGGCCGTCTAGCCGATCGCTTCGGCCGCAAGCCGGCGCTCATGTGGAACATCCTGGCCTATTCGATCCTGGAAATGGCCTCGGGCTTTGCGCCGAGCATGTCCACGCTGCTGATCGTCCGCGCCTTGTTCGGTATCGCCATGGGCGGGGAATGGGGTGTCGGCAGCGCCTTGACGATGGAGACGATACCTACTGCGGCGCGCGGCTTCGTGTCGGGCCTGTTGCAGACGGGTTACCCTTCGGGGTACTTTCTGGCGTCTCTGGCCGTGTACCTCTTTTACGACCGGTTGGGCTGGCGCTATATGTTCGTGCTCGGCGTGATTCCCGCGGTTCTCGTTTTTTTCATCCGGCGCGGCGTCAGCGAGTCGCCTGCATGGCAGGAGCGCGCGTCCATTCCGCGCGCCGGGCTCTTCGCGGTGTTGCGGCGCGAATGGAAGCTCGCGCTATACGCCATCGTCCTCATGACCGCGTTCAATTTTTTCAGTCACGGATCCCAGGATGCGTATCCGAATTTGTTTCTGCGGGTGCAGCATCACTTCGATACGCAATTGGCCTCGCTCATGACGGCAGTCGCAAATATCGGCGCGATCTGCGGAGGTCTGATCTTCGGATCCCTGTCCGAGAAATTCGGGCGGCGCCGGACCATCGCAATTGCCGCGCTCATGGCGCTGCCGGCGCTGCCGTTCTGGGCGTTCGGCTCGACGCCTCTGATCCTGGCCGCGGGGGCGTTCGCGATGCAATTGTCCGTGCAGGGAGCTTGGGGGGTGATTCCCGTTCATCTGAACGAACTGTCTCCGCCGGAGATTCGCGCCACCTTTCCGGGGTTCGTCTACCAACTCGGTAATCTCTTGGCTGCCGTCAATTTGAATCTGCAGGTGGCGATCGCGGAGGCCCACGGCAACGACTACGGGACGGCAATGGCGAGCGTCGTCGGCACGGTGGCCGTGGTGATTGCGGCGATGGCGATTATCGGCCGCGAACAGCGCGGCATTTCAATGAGCGCGTCACCACTTGGCGGGGCGCAACAAGGGGCGACGCAACTGGCTATTGCGCAACCGCGTGCACTGGATGGCCGTTCGTGACTTGGTCGGCAACGCAATACGTGGCGTTCGAGGATGAGCGCGCGCGACCGGTGCGCCGGTCGCGAAGATTGCCGCGAACGCGAGCAGCATCCTGAGCATTGTCATTGCCGGCGATTGCGCAGCGGGTTGCGACGATTCGATCAGATCGGTCTCCCCAAGGGCCTCCTTGGTAAATGACCGTAAAAGGTATCCTTGATTGGAATGTGATTCAATTGGCCCGCATGAGCCTGCCCGTCGACTTGCTGCAATCGGTGCCTGAAATATTGCACGACTCCGTGGCGCGATGGTGGGAGCGCGCCGGCCGGGACGGCCTACTGCCGGGGATCTATGCGGCATTGCCCGGCGCGCTGCAAGCCGAGCTGCCGCGCCTGGTGGCGGCGAGCGAGTTCGCGGCATCGGCATTGATACAGGATCCGCACGCGCTCGCCTGGGTGAGCCGGCATATCGAGCCGCCGAGCGCGCGCGCTGCGAACGACGACTACCATCAGCGGGCCGCCGCGGCCGCTACTGCCGCCGACGCGCAGCGGGTACTGCGGGAATGGCGACGGCGCGAGATGCTGCGCATTGCGTGGCGCGACGTCGCCGGCCGCGCCGGTGTGGTCGATACCTTGCACGCCCTGTCGGAGCTGGCGGATGGCTGTATCCGAGCGGCGACCGCGGCCGCGCAGACCCTGCTTGAAACTCCTTTCGGCAGACCCCGAAACGCGGCCGGCGCCGAGGTGCCGCTGATCGTGATCGGCATGGGCAAGCTCGGCGGCAGGGAGCTGAATTTCTCCTCCGACGTCGATCTCGTGTTTCTGTTCGCGCAGGCCGGCCAGACCGATGGCGCGCGCGTGATCGAGAACGAGGAATATTTCACCCGCGTCGGCCGCGAATTGATTCGATTGCTCGATGCGCGAACCGAAGACGGTTTCGTCTATCGGGTGGACATGCGTCTGCGACCCTTCGGCGAGAGCGGGCCGCCGGTCGTGAGTCTCGCCTCGCTCGAGGATTACCTGCAGCAGCACGGCCGGGACTGGGAACGGTATGCGTGGATCAAGGCACGCGCCATCGTGGGTGCCGAGGCCTACGGTGCCGCGAACCAGGAGTTCGTGCGGCCATTCGTCTATCGCCGCTACCTCGATTTCGGGGTGTTCGAAAGCTTGCGCGACATGAAGGCAATGATCGCTCGCGAAGTGGCGCGCCGCGATCTCGAGCAAGACCTAAAATTGGGGTCGGGCGGGATTCGCGAAATCGAATTCATCGTGCAGTCGATGCAATTGGTCCGCGGCGGCAGCGATCGGCGGCTGCAGAATGCCGGGCTGCTGGAAGTGCTGGCGCAGCTGGCCGATTCCAAATCGTTGTCGGCCGCCGACGTATCCGAGCTGCACGATGCTTATCTGGTGCTGCGCAAGGCCGAAAACGCATTGCAGATGATTCGCGACGAACAGGCCCATTCGATTCCCTCGGACCCGACGGACCGTGCCCGCCTCTGCGTGAACATGGGCGCCGCGGATTGGCCCGCCGCAAGCGCGCGCATCGACGCCGCGCGCCGGGTCGTGGCGCGGCAATTCGCGGGCTTGCTGTTCGGAAGCACGGACACGAAGCGGCCGAACGGCGCGGCTCCCTTGAGCTGGCTCGGCGTCGAGGCGTCCGTCATCGAGGAGGAATTGGCTGGCGGCGCATTGCCCGCGCCCGAGGTCCCGGTGGTCGCGGCGCTGCTGGAAACCTATCGCAAATCGGCTCCGTACCGCAGACTGGACGAGGCCGGGCGCCGCCGCCTGCACCTCGTCCTCGATCGCTTGCTGAAAGCGGCTGCCGCGCAGACGTACCCCGCCGTCGTGGTGCAACGAGTGCTGCGCGTGCTCGATGCGATCGGCGCCCGCTCGTCCTATCTGGCGCTCCTCAAGGAGCAGCCGGCGGCTCTCGATCGGTTGATCGACGTATGTGCCATCAGCGGGTTCCTGGCGCGTCAAATCGCCGACTTTCCGCTGCTGCTCGACGAATTGATCGATGCCCGAGCGTTCGCCGAAGTGCCGTCGCGCGAGGGATTTTCCCGGGAACTCGCCGCCCGGACCGAACGGCTGCCCGCGGACGATCCGGAGCGGCAGGTCGAAGCGCTGCGCCAATTCCAAAAGGTTGCGGTATTTGCGGTGGCCCTCGCCGACCTCACGGGTCGTCTCACGCTGATGAGGGTCAGCGACCGGCTGACCGACATCGCCGAGCTCATCGTGCAGTGCTGCATGGACCTCGCCTGGGGCCAGATGACCAAGATCTACGGCGTGCCGTATTGCGGGAATGACGCGGCGAGCGCGCGAATCGTCAAGGTGGCGGTGGCGGGCTACGGCAAACTCGGCGGATTGGAACTCGGCTACGGATCCGATCTCGATCTGGTATTTCTGCACGACTCGAACGGCCAATTTCAACAAACCTCGGGCGAACGACCGCTGGACAACGGCGTGTTCTTTCTGAGGCTGGGACAACGAATCGTGCATTTGCTCACGATGCATTCGGCAGCGGGACGGCTCTACGAGGTCGATATGCGCTTGCGGCCGAACGGTAAGGGCGGGTTCTTGATGACCGGTGTCGATGCGTTCGAACGGTATCAGCTGCACGACGCCTGGACCTGGGAGCATCAAGCGCTGCTGCGGGCGCGGGCGGTTGGCGGCGACGAGCGCCTATGTGCGCACTTCGGGGCGGTGCGGCGCCGTGTTCTGTGCAGCGCTGTGCGGCGAGACACGCTGCGCACGGATGTAGCGCAGATGCGCGCGCGCATGCGCCGCGAGCTGTCGCAGGCGGGTCCGGGGCAGTTCGACATCAAACAAGATGCGGGCGGCATCGCAGACATCGAGTTCCTGGTGCAGTACTGGCTATTGGCGGCCGCGCACGGGCACCCGAAAGTGGTGGAGTTCAGCGACAATATTCGCCAGCTCGAGGCTCTTGCCCGGGTTGGCGTGCTCGATGAATCTACGGCGCTGTGGCTCAAGGAAGCATATATAGGCTATCGTACGGTGCTGCACCACCAGTCGCTGGAAGGCGGTTTGCGGGTGGTGCAGGCGGGTCCGTACGCCGAGACGCGGTCCCGTGTCCAAGACATCTGGCGCAACACGTTCGATGGCGCCGTCAATTGAGGTAAGCGGAGCGATGACAACGATACAGGCGAATGCGCAACATCAATACACGGTGACCCTGGCCGATCTGCCGCTGTCATGTCCCATGCCCGGCATGTCATTGTGGAATTCACATCCGCGGGTGTATCTGCCCATCGAGACTTCCGGCTGGGCCAAGTGCTCGTACTGCGGAGCCGAGTACACCCTTGACTGCGGCGCGCCGGCGACTTCCCGATACGGCGGCTAGTTTTTGTAGTTGCTGTAGGACTTTTCCTCGACGAGAGTCGAGCCGAGCTTCAGATTGAGGCGCCGCTTGATGGCGGCTCGCTCATCGTTTTCGATGTAGACCGAGCGGGCGAGACGAATGAATTCGGCGTCAAAGACCTGCGCACGCTCTTTGTCGCGGATGGCGTCTTCGATCGTCCACAGGCGCTCGTTGACGGCCTGCAAGGCGTGCATCTCGCCGTCCACGTCGATGGAGGCGTATGCCGAGTTCTTCCAAGTCGCCTCCAGCGCATCCAGTTCGAGGCGCACATTGGCCAATTTGCCGGAGTCCGCCATGCGCTGCGACTTGATGCGCAGAATGGTGATCTTATCGAGCATTTCGCCGGGCGAAACGGGCACCAAAATTTCATTCATACTGTGTCATCATGCTTACGGAACGACGCATTGCCACTGCGAGAGGCGCCATGCTGGCTGATGCCGCCTATCTTGGCAATCCGCCGGATGCCGCGGGGGAGGCCCTGTTCGAGCCGCAATTCTGGGCCGCGCGGGCTGAGCTTCTTGCGGCGGGAACCGGCCGCGGTGCCGTATGGTTTGTCGCGTCCGGGTCGCGATCGTGGGTTTTGCGTCACTATCGGCGCGGCGGCTTCATGGCGCGGATCTCGTTGGACCGGTACTTCTGGACCGGCGAGTCGCGAGTGCGCGCGTTCGCCGAATACCGCTTGCTGGCGCGCCTGGTGCGGCGCGGCTTGCCGGTGCCGACACCGGTCGCGGCGCGCTATCAGCGCGACGGCCTCCGCTATCGCTGCGATCTGATCATGCTGCGCATAGCGGATGCTATGCCCTTGAGTTCGGTGCTCGCCGAGGCCGCATTGAGCAAGAGCGCATGGCGCGCGATCGGCGCGACCATCGCGCGCCTGCACCACAGTGGCGTCGACCATGCCGACCTCAATGCGCACAATATTCTGCTCGACCGCAATGGAACGGTCAGCATAATCGACTTCGACCGCGCTCGTGTGCGCAGCCGCGGCCCCTGGACCTCGGGCAACCTGCGCCGGCTGCGCCGCTCACTCGAGAAGGTATCGCGTCAATGGCCGTCCGATCGATTCACGGCAGCGGCTTGGGCAAGCTTGCTCGCCGGCCATGAAAACTATGGGCTGGACGGTGCGCCGCCTCTATAGCTTGTTGATGACGGTTCTTGCGCCGTGGGCTTTCGCGGCGGTGCTGTGCCGAGGCTTGCGTGATCGCCGCCATTGGACCGGCCTGCGCGAGCGCTTCGGATGGGGACCCTTTGCGGACGCAGAGGCGAGCATTTGGCTGCACGCGGTGTCGCTCGGCGAGGTAACCGCCGCAGCGGCGCTGGTTCGCGCGCTGCGGACCCGCTATCCGCAGATTCCTTTGGTGCTGAGCACCGCGACGCAGACCGGCCGGGCGCGCGCGCAGGAGCTGTTTGCGGGCGAGGTCGGCATTCGCTTCGTGCCGTACGATACGCCGCGATCGGCGGCGCGATTCCTGGCGCGAATACGCCCGCGCCTGGCAATCATCATGGAGACGGAGCTGTGGCCGAATCTGCTCGGCGAATGCCGGCGGCGCGGCGTGCCCGTGGTATTCGCGAGCGCGCGCCTCACGGAACGATCGGTGTCGCGCTATCGGCGCCTCGGCACGCTGATCAGCGGCGTATTGGCGGGCAACACGCTGGTGGCGGCGCAGACCGCGCAGGACGCCGAACGTTTCATCGCCATCGGCGCGGCTCGGGCCCGCACGCGCGTCATCGGCAACGTGAAATTCGATATGCAGCTGGGCGGCGCCGTCATCGATCAAGGGCGCGCATTGCGTGCGCGCTACCTGGGTCCGCGGCCGGTGTGGGTCGCCGGCAGTACTCATGGCGGCGAGGAGGAGCAGCTGCTGGATGCGCATGCCGCGCTGTTGGCCGAACTCGAGGATGCGCTGCTGGTATTGGTGCCGCGGCATCCGCAGCGGTTCGACGGCGTTTCGAGCCTGCTGGCGCGGCGGGGCGTTCGCTTTGATCGGCGCAGCCTCGCCGATGCGGTGCGGCCGGAGTCGCAGGTCCTGCTGGTCGACACGGTGGGTGAGCTTGTCGCGCTGTATGCCGCAGCCGATGTGGCATTTGTCGGCGGCAGCCTGGTGCCGGTCGGGGGGCACAATTTGCTGGAGCCGGCCGCGCTCGGCGTGCCGGTGATCACGGGACCCTACAATGCGAACAGCAGGGAAATCGCGCGATTACTGGTCGAGACCGGTGGGGCGATGGAAGTCGCTGATGCTGCGGGTTTGAGCGCCGCGTTGCGCCGGCTGTTCGCCGATCCGGCGCTGCGACAGCGCATGGGCGCCCGTGGACGCGAGTTCGTGGAGGCGCACCGCGGCAGCGTCGAGCGGCTGATCGAGCTCATCGATCCGTTGCTGGCGGCGCCTGCGTCGGGGGAGCCGCAGCCGGCTGCGGCGAATCGCTGAGCAGGCCATTGAGCCGATTCAGGCTTTGCTCCGAAAGGATGCCCGCCGCCTGCTGCAGTTTGAGCACATTGACCATGTAGTCGTAACGGCTGCGCGAATAATCGGTTTGCGCCTGTATCCATCGGCGCCGCGATTCCAGCACATCCACCGCGGTGCGCGTGCCGGCCTCGTATCCGGCTTCCGTGGCATTGAGCGCGGTGGCATTCGATTCGAGGGCGCGGCGCAGAGCCTTGACATGCGAGATCTCCGAGAGCACGCCGAGATACGCATCGCGCGCATCGTGCTCCGTTTGGCGAGCGACGCGCTCCAGCCTCTCCTTGGCCGCCCGGTGCTGATAGACGGCTTGGCGCACCTGCGAGGACACCATGCCGCCGGAAAACAGCGGAATGGTGAACTGCAGGCCGATGGTGTTTTGATACTGATCCAGCGAGGTGCTGCCGTACGGCGTGCCGTCCGCATTGGTGTACTGGCCGTCGATCGAGGCTTTGTATCGGCTTGCAACCAAATCGAGCGACGGCAGGTGGCCGCCGCGGGCCGCACTCACGTTCTCGCGGGCCATGTCCGCCGCCAGACGGCTCGAAACCACGGATAGATTCTGCTGCAGAGCCATTTCCACCCAGCGCTGTTCGCTGCTCGGGTCGGGGCTGGCGAGTTCGAACGGTTCGTTGGGACGTGCCAGGGACTCGAAGACATCGCCGGTGATTTCGCGCAACAGCTCCTGTGCGGACGCCAGTTGGCGCTTGACGGCAATGACTGCCGCGGCGCCGGAGTCATGTGCCGCACGCGCCTCCTGCACGTCGGTGATGGCGATGAGTCCGACCTCGTAACGCTTTTCAGCCTGCTCGAGCTGCCGATTGACCGACGCCAAATTGGCGTTTTGCGCGTCGAGGTCGTCTTGCGCGGCGAGCACGTCGAAATAGCGCTGCGCCACGCGCGCGATCAAGTCTTGCTGCGCCGCCTGGTAATCGGCTTCTGCTTGGGCGACCTTTGCATCCGCGCTCTGCAGCGCCACCCAGTTCTCCCAGCGAAACAGATTTTGCTTCAGATCGACGCCGTAATGATGGGTGGTTGTCGTGACGTGACCGTTGAAGGGAAAACTCTCGAGAATCGTGGTGCCGTTCCCAAGCTGTACGGTATTGACCGTATTGGATGACCCCTGGTCGCGCTCCTTGCTGGCCGTACCGTTGCCGGCAAGCTGCGGCAGCAATGCCGCCAGCGCTTGCGGTTTCGACTCAAGCGCCGCCAGTCGATTGGCGTCGGCCTCTCTGAGTTGCGGGTCATTTTGCAGCGCCCGCTGATACACGGCCAGCAAATCGGCGGCCGGCGCTGCGCGGCAGGATACGCAGCAGACGAGCACGAATAGGATGCGTTTCATACGAAAGGACCGCGGGCAGCGACGCTCAGTACTGCGGGATCTGCGGATCGAGGTCTCGGGACCACGCCAAGATGCCGCCGGCGAGGTTGAACACCGAATGGAAACCCTGTGAATCGAGAAAGTGCGCCACATGAAGGCTGCGGCCGCCGGACCGGCAAATCACGACCGTCGTCGCGCTCGGTTCGAGTTCTGCCAGGCGCTCGGCGATCCGGTCCATGGGGATGTGCACGACGCCGGTAGGCACTGGCGCCAATTGGGTCTCCCACTCTTCGCGCACATCGAGCAGCGTCATGTCGGCGCCCGCAGCGCGCCGCTCGAGGAACTCCCGAGGACTCAGCTCCTTGATCATCAGAATACGAATCCTTGCGCAGCGGTGGCATTGATCAACGGATCGATCACCGTCTCGAACAAGCTCTCGCGGATCCACTCACCGACATCAACCCGGCGCACCACGAGCGCCTCCATCACCGGCGCCGAGCCGACCACGGCGAACAGACGGCCGCCAAGGCGCAGCGCCCGCTCGAAGCGCGCATCGTAGACCGGCATCGATCCGGTAACGGCGATGACATCGTACTCGCCCAATGGCGCCGGGCCGAATGCATCACGTGTTTCGAACTGTACGCGCGCCTGCGGCAGGGCGCGAAGATTGGCGGTGGCAGCGGCAGTGAATTCGGCATAGATGTCGATCGAATGCGTCGCGGCGGCAAGTAAACTCATGCAAGCGCTCAAATAGCCGGTGCCGGTGCCGACTTCGAGCGCGCTGTCGGATGCATTGATCCCCAACGCCTGCAGGACGCGTCCTTGTATGTTGGGCGCAAGCATCGACTGACCGAAGCCGATGGGAATCGGCGCATCGGCGAACGCGAGTTCGCGGTAGCTTTCGGGCACGAACGCTTCGCGTGGTACCGACGACAGGGCATCGAGCACTCGCCGGTCGAGAACTTCCCAGGTGCGGATCTGTTGATCCACCATTTGCTGTCGAGCGGCGACTGTATCCATAGGGTCCCTTGGCGATATGGCCGCTGATTATGGTCAATTTCCACAGGCGGCGCCACGTCTGTGCGCTATTCTCACGGTCACGAGGATTCGAGATGCGCCCACCCGGCGGGTGGCCCCCGGCCCAGGCGTCGTCGGAATATATCGTTATCGAGGTCGGTTAATTTTGTCTTCCGCAGTCCTATGGCTCTTGACTTCCGCGATTTTAGCCGTGAGCATCGGTGTGCTCTTCGTTTGGAAACGACGCCAAGAGCGCGCCGTCAGCGAATTTTCGCGGCAAATATCGCAGCTTACGCGCGAGGTGGGCGCGGCGGGGCGGCTCGGGCTCGAGGGAAAATCCGAGGCTCTGGCGCAGTTGAGTTCGGCGGTGAATGCGCTGCTTGAAAATCTCGAGCAACGCGGCGCGCGCCTGCACGACCGGGAGCAACTGTTTCAACGCTTGGTCGAGACGGTGCACGACGCGGTTCTGGTTCACCGCAAGCACATCTTGTTCGCGAATAAGCAGTTTTTGGCTCTGCTCGGCGCGAGCGCATCCGATGTGGTCGGCAGATCGCTGGCCGATTTCGTGGCGCCGGAATATGTCGAGTTGGTGGAGAATAACCTGCGGCGGCGGCTGGCGGGCGAGCCATCGGCCGAGCGCTATGAGGTCGAACTCCTCGGAACGCACGGCGAAGTCTCCCGCGTCGAGTTGTCGAGCACCTTGATAGACAGTGCCGGTGAGTCGGCATTGCTGCTGACCGCGTTGGAGATGCTGCCGAGCACGGCGCCGCTCAACGGGCCGTCCCGGCCTCGCGCGATGGTGACGCTCGATGCGATGGGCGAGAGCGTCATCACGGTCGACGCGGAGGGCCGAATCGACTACGCCAATCACGCGGCGGAGGCGCTGCTCGGTCAGACATTCGATCAGATGGTGGGCAAGCTGGTCGCCGACGTGGCGTCGTTCGTCGACGAAACGGATCGCCATTCCCTCGGGGATCCGGTGCGCAAGGCGCTTGCCGCCGGCGGACGGGTCACGATGGGCAAGCGCGCCGTGCTGGTGCCCGCCAATACCGAGCTGGAGCGTTCGGTCGAAATCAGCGTCACACCGCTCAGGAACGACGCCAAGGAGACCCTGGGTCTGGTGCTGGTATTGCATGACACCAGCGAGCTGCGCGGCTTCACCCGCCAGATTACCTATCAGGCCAGTCACGACGCGTTGACCGGTCTGGTCAATCGGCGGGAATTCGAACGGCGGCTGCACGAGGCGCTCGATTCGGCACAGACGGGAGACGCGGCGCACGCCCTGTGCTACCTCGACCTCGACCGTTTCAAGGTGGTGAACGATACCTGTGGACATACCGCAGGCGACAACATGTTGCGCGAAGTGGCGACGATCCTCAAAGACGCGGTGCGCGATTCCGACACGGCCGGACGCATCGGCGGAGATGAATTCGCGTTGCTGTTGGTGGGTTGCCCGCTCGACAAAGCGCGGCAGATCGCCGACGACGTGGTGCGAGCCGTCAACGATTATCGCTTCGTCTGGAAGGACAAGATTTTCAACGTCGGCGTCAGTATCGGGCTCGTTGAAATCGGTCGCGACGGCGGCTCGATCGAAGACATCATGAATTCGGCGGATTCCGCCTGCTACGTCGCCAAGAGCCAAGGCGGGGTGCACGTGCACGTGTATTCCGCGCGGGAGGAGGCGAGCGCGCGCCACAGCGGCGAGATTCAATGGCTGCAGAAGCTGCAGCGCGCCTTGAGCGACAACCAATTCGAGCTGTACTACCAGCCCATCGTACATGCGCAACTTACCGGCGAGCGCGGTCCGGCGCTGGAGGTATTCGTGCGATTGGACGGCACAAGCGGCCACCCCGCATCACCGGCCGAATTCATTCGTGCCGCCGAACGCTACCGCTTGATGCCGCGTGTCGACCGCTGGGTGGTGCAGGCCGTGCTTTCGGCCCTCGGCCGCGGCGGGCTGAAGCTGCCGCCGGGACGGAGCGTCGCGATCAACATCGCCGGACAAACGCTCGGCGATGCGGATTTCTTGGAGTTCGTCGCGGACTGCTTCGATCACACGGGGGCAAGTCCGAGCGATATCTGCTTCGAAGTCGCCGAGAGCGCGGTGGCGGCCAACATGGACCATGTGCGCCGGTTCATCGCGGTATTGCACGGCATGGGTTGCGAGTTCGCGCTCGATGATTTCGGCAGCGGCTTGAGTTCGTTCTCGACCTTGAAGACGTTACCGATCGATTACCTGAAGATCGACGGGTCCTTCATCAGAAACCTCGCGGGCGATTCGGTGAATCGGGCAATGGTCACCGCCATGATAGAGCTGGCGCGCAGCTTGCGTTTTCGCGTCGTCGCCGAGCAGGTGGAGGATCAGCTGTCGCTCGATACGGTCAAGGGCATGGGTATCGACTTCGTTCAGGGGTTCATCATCGGCCGCCCACTGCCCCTGTCGGTGCTGCCAACTCACGCGTAAATCAGGGTCTTATAACCGTCCGGCAGGCGCTCATAACAAACTACTCTGGCGTTTCCCCTGCGCTTAGGAGGAAAATTCGCGCATGCTCGAAAATCCCGAGGTGCAGCATGCCCATTTATGAAGACAACACCAAGTCCATCGGCCGCACACCGCTGGTGCGCATCAACCGACTGAATGCCGGCGGCGCGGCGACCATTCTCGCCAAAATCGAAGGCCGCAACCCCGCTTACTCGGTCAAGTGCCGGATCGGCGCCGCCATGGTGTGGGACGCCGAGGAACGCGGCGAGTTGAAGCCCGGCATGTCCATCGTCGAGGCGACCAGCGGCAACACCGGCATTGCGTTGGCGTTCGCGGCCGCCTCGCGCGGCTACGGCTGCGTACTCACCATGCCGGAGACGATGAGCATGGAGCGGCGCAAAGTATTGGTCGCATTCGGCGCCAAGTTGATCTTGACGCCGGGCGCCAAGGGCATGAAAGGCGCCATTGCCAAGGCCGAAGAGTTGGCGGCGGCGGATCCCGCGAGATACGTTCTGATGAGGCAATTCGAGAACCCGGCGAACCCCGCGATCCATGAAAGGACCACAGGGCCCGAGATTTGGGACGATACCCAGGGCAAAGTTGACGTGTTCGTATCCGGTGTCGGCACCGGCGGCACGCTGACCGGCGTGTCGCGATACATCAAGGGCACCAAGGGCAGGAAAATCATCACCGTGGCCGTCGAGCCCGTCAATTCGCCGGTCATCACCCAGACGCTGGCCGGCGAAACACCCGCTCCGACCCCGCACAAGATCCAAGGCATCGGGGCGGGCTTCATCCCGAAAAACCTGGATCTCACCCTGGTCGATCGAGTGGAGCAGGTCAGCAACGAAGAGGCCATTTCCGTGGCGCGCAGTCTGGCGCGCGAGGAAGGCATTTTGTGCGGCATCTCGTGCGGCGCCGCGATGGCTGCGGCGCTGCGCCTGGCGCGCGAACCCGCGCAGGCCGGAAAAACGATCGTGGTGGTGCTGCCGGATGCAGGCGAGCGGTATCTGTCGGGCGCACTGTTCGAAGGTCTGTTCGAAGACGTCGAGAAGATGCAGGCGGTCGCCTGAGCGCATCATGACCGCCCTCGCCACTCCCACCGCCAGCGCCGCGCCGTTCGAGCGGCTGAGAGACGAGCTGCTCGACAGTTATCTCGGCGACGAGCGTGCACGCCGCATCTCGCGCCGCTATCTGCCGTCGCGCGAGGCGATCGCCGAGATATTGGCGGGGGTGCTCGAATTGATGTACCCGGGCTATTACGGCCGTCTCGATCTGGACGCCGAGAATCTCGGCAGTCACGTGACGCAAGCCGTGGCGGCGCTGGCGCCGAAGATCGAGCGCGAAATGGAGCATTGCCTGTGCTACGGGCGCGAGCGCGAGGCGGTCAGGCAGGAGTTCGGCGAATGCGCGCCGCGCGCGCGCGAATTGACCGAGATCTTTCTGGGCAGGCTGCCGGAGATTCGCCGGCTGCTGGTGCGCGACGTGCAGGCGGCCTTCGACGGCGATCCGGCGGCGACCAATCTCGACGAGGTGATTCTTGCCTATCCCGGAGTGCTGGCGGTCAGCGTGTATCGCATCGCCCATGCGCTGCACGATCTTGGCGTACCGATGATGGCCAGGATCATGACCGAATGGGCGCACTCGAAAACCGGGTGCGACATTCATCCCGGGGCGAAGATCGGCGCGGCGTTCTTCATCGATCACGCGACCGGCGTGGTAATCGGCGAAACCACGGAAATCGGCGAGGGCGTCAAGCTCTACCAAGGCGTCACGCTCGGCGCACTGTCCTTTCCGAGGGATGCCAGCGGTCAAATCATCCGCGGCCGTAAGCGGCACCCGACCGTCGAGAGCGGCGCCACCCTGTACGCAAACGCCACGGTGCTCGGCGGCCAAACGGTCGTAGGCGCGAACAGCGTCATCGGTGGTTCGGTGTTCCTGACTCGCAGCGTGCCCCCGCGGTCACGCGTGTCGCTCAAGGAGCCGGAACTGCGGGTTGCCTCGCGGGATGGCGCCGTCGAGTCCGACGCGATCTATTTCGACATCTAGACGGCTCGAAATCTGGCCGGCGCATTCGACCCTTTGGAATCGGGCCCGACGCGCCGGGCAGCTCACATCATCTTGCCGAGCACCGGCACCAGCAATAAGGCCACGATGTTGATGATCTTGATCAGCGGATTGATCGCCGGACCCGCCGTGTCCTTGTAGGGGTCGCCCACGGTGTCGCCGGTCACGGCGGCCTTGTGCGCGTCGGATCCTTTGCCGCCGAAGTGTCCCTCTTCGATGTATTTCTTGGCATTGTCCCAGGCGCCGCCGCCGGTGGTCATCGATATGGCGACGAACAGACCGGTGATGATGGTCCCTATGAGTAAACCGCCGAGCGCCTGCACACCGGATCCGGGGCCCATCAGCCAATTCATCACGAATACCAGCACGATCGGCACGACGATCGGCAACAGCGACGGCACGATCATCTCCCTGATCGCAGCCTTCGTCAGCATGTCGACGGCGCGCGAATAGTCGGGCTTCGCCGTGCCTTCCATGATGCCCTTGATGTCGCGAAACTGCCGCCGCACCTCAACGACCACCGAGCCGGCCGCACGCCCCACGGCTTCCATCGCCATGGCGGCGAACAAGTAGGGGATCAAGCCGCCGATGAACAGCCCGATGATGACCGCCGGATTGGACAAGTCGAAGGCGGTGGCGTGCCCCAGGACTTCTCCGAGCTTGTGGGTGTAGTCGGCGAACAGCACCAAGGCCGCAAGTCCCGCCGACCCGATGGCGTAGCCCTTGGTGACCGCCTTGGTGGTATTGCCCACGGCATCCAGCGGATCGGTCACGTCGCGCACCTTTTTATCGAGGCCGGCCATCTCGGCAATGCCGCCGGCGTTATCCGTGATCGGACCGTAGGCGTCGAGCGCAACGATCATGCCCGTCATCGACAGCATCGCCGTGGCGGCGATGGCGATGCCGTAGAGCCCCTCGAGCTGGTAGGAGGCCCAGATGCTCAGGGTCACCGCGATCACCGGCAATGCGCACGCCTTCATCGAGACGCCGAGGCCGGCAATGATGTTGGTCGCATGACCGGTCTGCGAGGCCGAGGCCACATGCTGCACCGGCCCGTATTCGGTTGCCGTGTAGTACTCGGTGATCACGATCATCGCCGCGGTGAGTGCGAGGCCGACCAGCGTGCACAGCCACATCGAGGTGGCGTGTGCACCCATGAACCACTGCGACACGAAATAAAAGGCGACGGCGGAAATGAGCCCGGAAACGATGACGCCCTTGTACAGGGCATTCATGATCTTGCCGCCTTCCTTGATGGAGACGAAAAACGTTCCGACAATGGAGGAGACGATGGAAATGGCGCCGAGCACCAAGGGAAACAGCACCGCGCTCTGACCCATGTCGACCATGACCAGACCGCCGAGCAACATCGTGGCGACCAGCGTGACTGCGTAGGTTTCGAACAAGTCGGCGGCCATGCCGGCGCAGTCGCCTACGTTGTCGCCGACGTTGTCGGCGATGACCGCCGGGTTGCGCGGATCATCCTCCGGAATGCCCGCCTCGACCTTGCCGACGAGATCGGCACCGACGTCGGCGCCCTTGGTGAAAATGCCGCCGCCCAATCGCGCAAAAATCGAAATCAAGGAGCCGCCAAACGCCAGACCGACCAGCGCACGCAACGCCGATTCCGAATCGCCGAGCACATGCAGCATGCCCAGGTAATAGCCGGCGACGCCGAGCAATCCCAAGCCGACCACCAGCATCCCGGTGATGGCGCCGCCGCGAAACGCGACCTTGAGCGCGGCATTGATTCCCATGTGCGCCGCCTGCGCGGTGCGCACATTGGCACGCACCGAGATGAACATGCCGATATAACCGGCGAGTCCTGAGAGGACGGCACCCACCGCGAAACCGCCGGCTGTGGCCCACCCCAAGGCCAGGCCGAGGATGACGAACAGGATCACGCCCACGATCGCGATGGTGCTGTATTGCCGATTCAGATAGGCCCGCGCGCCCGCCTGGATGGCCGCGGCGATCTCCTGCATGCGTTCGTTGCCGGCCGGCTGCGCCAGGATCCAGCGGACCGAGATGGCGCCGTACAGAATTGCTACGATTCCGGCGCCGATGGCCAGAAATGGGGCGTTATCGAGGGTCATTTCTTGAGTCTCCGGATCGTCTTGCGGGTTGGTTCGGTCTTAAGCAAGAACGAGGTATTATGTTGTTGAAAACTATCGGTTTATTGTAATTGCGGGGGGCGAAACTATACCACAAACGGCCGGCGCAGGCGCTTCGCCACGCCGCTGCCTTTGAGCTCAACATAGGCCGGAAGGCCGGCACGGTAGGGCGGGTAATCCTCGCCGGCGATCAGCGGCAGCAGATAGCGCCGGCAGGCGGCGGTGATGCCGAATCCATCGGCCGTGATGTAATTGCGCGGTACCTTCTTTTCCCGGTTCGCGATTGCCGAAAGCGGCGCCTCGCCGATGCTCCAGCGATACGGAACCGAGGATCGGCGCACGATGATCGGCATCACCGCGTTCTTGCCCGCGAGCGCGAACTGCACCGCCGCCTTGCCGACCGCGTAAGCCTGCTCGACGTCCACTTTCGATGCGATGTGGCGCGCTGAGCGCTGCAGGTAGTCGGCGACGGCCCAATGATATTTGTAGCCGAATGCCTCCTGGGTCATTTGCGCCACCACCGGCCCGACACCCCCGAGCTGGGAGTGACCGAACGCATCCTTGGTGCCCGCCTCGGCGAGGAACTGGCCGTCGGCGCTGCGTACGCCTTCGGAGACCACGATCACGCAGTAGCCGTAAGTCGTGACGCAATACTTCACCTTGTTCAAGAACGAGGTGCGATCGAAGGGAATTTCAGGAAAAAGGATGATGTGCGGGGCATCGCCGCGCTTGGTGCCGGCCAGGCCGCCGGCTGCGGCGATCCAGCCGGCGTGCCGGCCCATGACTTCGAGCACGAAGACCTTCGTGGACGTGCGCGCCATCGACTTCACGTCGAGCGCCGCCTCGCGCGTCGCGACCGCGATGTACTTGGCCGCGGACCCGAACCCCGGGCAGCAGTCGGTAAACGCCAGATCGTTGTCGACGGTCTTGGGAATCCCGATGCAGGTGACCGGGTAGCCCAATTGCACGCCGATTTCGGACACCTTGTGTGCGGTATCCATGGAGTCGTTGCCGCCGTTGTAGAAGAAATAGCCGATGTCATGGGCGCGGAACACTTCGATCAGGCGCTCGTACTGGGCGCGGCTCTTGTCGATCCCAGCCAGTTTGTAGCGCGCGGAACCGAAGGCGCCGGCCGGCGTGTGGCGCAAGGCCCGGATGGCCGCCGGGCTTTCCTTGCTGGTATCGATCAGATCCTCGGTCAGCGCGCCGATAATGCCGTGCCGGCCGGCATAGACCTTGCCGATCCGGTCGCGGTGCTTGCGCGCCGTTTCGATCAATCCGCAGGCGGACGCATTGATGACGGCGGATACCCCGCCGGACTGTGCATATAAGGCATTTTTCCGGGCCGAGTGCTGCATGTTTTCCCTTGGGCTCCTAAGGTGTTCCGCACGACATTAGGCGCGCAGGATAGCCGATCGAGGCTTCCTAGGCACGGACCGCCAGTTTGACGATGGCATTCATCGAAGGTACGGTAACGAGCTTGCACCAACACTGAAGAATCATGCGAATAATCCTGTTAGGCGCGCCGGGCTCGGGCAAAGGCACCCAATCTCAAAAACTGGTGGAGGCATACGGCGTTCCGCAAATCTCGACCGGCGATTTGCTGCGGGAGGCCGTGGCCAAAGGGACGGCATTGGGCTTGCGCGCCAAGACGACCATGGACGCGGGCAAGCTGGTGGACGATGCGACCGTGCTCGGCATGATACGCGAACGGCTGGCGCGACCCGACGCCCTCAAGGGATTCATTCTCGATGGATTTCCCCGCAACATCGCGCAGGCGGAATCCTTGGAAAAGACCCTGCGGGACTTGGCGCAGCCGCTGGAGGCGGTGGTGCTCATGAATCTCGACATGAACATCCTGTTCAAGCGGCTCAGCGGGCGCAGAATCTGCCAGGTTTGCGGCCGCGTGTTCAATGTATATACGTCGCCGCCCGGCACGCCGCCGCATTGTGACAAGTGCGGCGACAGTGCGCCGGTGATCCAACGGCCGGACGACAAAGAGGAAGTGATCGGCAAGAGGCTGGAGGTCTTCGAGGCGCAAACCAAGCCGCTCATAAAACATTACGAATCGACCGGCCTGCTGCGCGTGGTGGATGCCGATGCCGACGTGCAAACGGTGTTCAAGCGCATTCAGCGCGCGGTGCAGGGCCCGCCACGAGCGGTCCCCGGGGGCGCCTAGCCGATAGTTTCCAGCAATTTCTCGCCGATCTCCTTCAGGCGCCAACCCGCCAGCGACGGCAAATCGCGCTCGCCCGTGGCAAGCGCCTTGAGTTCGCCGCGCGGCGCCAGGATTTCGGCGCTTACGCCAAGTTCCGCAGCACGCGCATCGACCAGGCGGGCGAGCCGTTCGATCACCGTCCTTTGCTCCGGAGTGGGGCGCGCGTCCTGGCCCGGTTCCCGGTCGGTCACTTCAGAGCGCGAGTTTTCGCGCAATGCCTCGAGCAGGCTCTCGGCGATGACAGCGTTCATGGACTGCGGCAACGAGCGCACGGCTTCGAGCGCCGCGCGGGACGTGGGATTGATCTGGGCGAGATCGAAGATCGCCGCGTCGGGAATGATCCAGCCGCGCGGCAAGTCGCGCTCGCGCGCCATTTTTTCGCGCCATACCGCCAGAGTGCGCGCACGCGCGCGCGGAACCGGCGGCAGCTGCCTGAGACCGCGCAGTCTCTTCCACGCCATGTCCACGTCGGGTTCGTAGAGCCGCGCATCCTCGAGCACCGAGCAATCCTGCAATACCCATGATTCGCGCCCCAACGCGCGCATTCGTTCGCCCAACCGGTCGGCGATCTCGCCGAGATACATCACGTCGTCGGCCGCGTATTCGAGTTGTTCGCGAGTCAGCGGTCGCTTGGACCAGTCGGTGCGTGTTTGGCCCTTCGGCAAGGTCACGTCCAACAGCGTCTTGGCGAGCTCCGCATAGCCGATCTGCGGCTTGAGCCCTACGCAGCCGGCGGCAATTTGCGTGTCGAATACCGGCGAAATCACGCGCTTGACGCTGAGGTAAAACGCCTCCAGATCCTGCCGCGCGGAGTGTATGACCTTGCGCGAGGTCGAGGCCGCGGTGAGCGCATCGCCCAAGGGCTCGAGGCTGCCGACCCGCAAGGTGTCCACGCACCAGATTGCACCGCCGGCCGCCAATTGCAGCAGGCACAGCTTGGGGAAGAAGGTCCTTTCACGCAGGAATTCGGTGTCGAGGCCGATCGAGGCGTGCGACTCCAGGGTGCGGGCAAGCGATGGCAATTGGTCGCTTCGATCGATCCAAATCGGCTCAGGCATGTCGTTGATCCACGTGTACAATTTGATAATTCATTATGACCGAATCGAACGATGCTGCGACTTGCAAAGGCATTCTGGGAAATTGCGCTGTGGCGTAAGTCGCCGGCGCACCTGCCCGCGTCGGTATTCCTGCTGTCGCTGGTGGCCGCGGCGGTCGCGGCTCTCGAGGCGCTGGGGGGCCTGTTGCCGCCCAACCCGAGCGATCGAATCCTGATCCGCATGGCTTTGAGCACGGCGCTGCCGTTGCTGTTCGCTTGGGCGGTGCTGGCGGTCGCCCGTCAGCGCCAACGTTTTTTGCAGACCGGTACCGCATTGCTCGGCATGGCGCTGCTGGCGCAATTGGTCTTGTACCCATTGGGTTCGCTGCTCAATGCCGTCGGTACCGATCGCCCGCTATCGATACCATTGGGGGTGCTGTTGTTCGCGGGTCTCATCTGGTATTTGCTGGCCTGCGCAAACATATGGCGCGCCGCGCTCGATTCACGGCTGGGGTTGGGCGCGGCCATCAGCGTGGGGTACCTCTTGCTTTCGATGGCATTGGAGCAGCGGCTGCTCCCGGAGCCTTGACGATGCACGTTCACATCTTGGGAATAGCCGGAACCTTCATGGGAGGGCTGGCGGCGATCGCCAAGGCGGCCGGTTTTCGTGTGACCGGCGCCGATCTCAATGTCTATCCGCCGATGAGCACTCAGCTCACCGCGCTCGGCATCGAGTTCGTGGAGGGCTACGGCGCGGATCAGCTGGACCTACGGCCCGACCTCCTCATCGTCGGTAACGCGTTGAGCCGCGGCAGCCCGGTCATCGAAGCGATGCTCGACCGCGGCATGGCATACACGTCGGGGCCGCAGTGGCTCGCGGAGCACGTGTTGCGGGACAGGCATGTGCTGGCGGTTGCCGGTACGCACGGCAAAACCACCACGTCGAGCATGCTGGCGTGGATTCTGGAGCACGCGGGACTTGCGCCGGGATTCCTGATCGGCGGCGTGCCGAGCAATTTCGATGCGACGGCGCGCCTCGGCGAGGGCTCGCGCGGCAAAGCGCCGTTTTTCGTCATCGAGGCGGACGAGTACGACACGGCGTTCTTCGACAAGCGCGCCAAATTCGTGCACTACCATCCGCGCACGCTGATTCTCAACAATCTGGAATACGATCACGCCGATATATATCCCGACGTGGCGGCAATTCGCCGCCAGTTCAATCAGTTGCTGCGAACCGTGCCGGCGGCCGGCCGCATCGTGCAGAACGGCGACGATGACGAACTGGCGACCACGGTGGCAATGGGTTGTTGGACGCCGCGCGAAACGTTCAGCCTGTCGAGCGCGCGAGCGGATTGGGGCGCCGCGCTCGAGCCCGACTCGGCTGGCGCAGAGTTCACCGTGCTGCGCCGAGGCGTTCCGCTCGCGCGGGTCGATTGGCAGCTGCTGGGCGAGCACAACGTGATGAATGCCTTGGCGGCCATCGCCGCGGCCAACCATGTGGGCGTGACGGTGGAACGCGCCGCCCAAGCACTCGGTGAATTCCGCGGGGTCAAGCGCCGGATGGAAGTTCGCGGCGTGGTCGGCGGCATCACCGTGTACGACGATTTTGCGCATCACCCCACGGCGATCGAGGCGACCCTGAAGGGGCTGCGCGCGCGCCTGCCGCAAGCGCGCATCATCGCCGTGCTCGAGCCGCGCTCCAATACCATGAAACTCGGCGTGCACCGCGATCAATTGGCGCCCGCCCTGGCGCTGGCGGACCGCACGTGGTTTTTGAACTCGCCGCAACTCGGTTGGGATTTGGCGGCCGCGGTCGCACCGCTGCGCGGGCGAGTCAGCCTCGCGAGCACCGTGGACGCCGTGGTCGAGGGCTTAAGTGCGCAAGTGCAAACGGGTGACCATGTTCTGGTGATGAGCAACGGCGGCTTCGGCGGGCTGCACGAGAAATTGCTCGCCGCATTACGGCGGCGTGAAGCCCAGGCTTCCAGATGAATTCGATCGCGCTGTTCCCGCTCAACATCGTACTGTTCCCCGCGGGCGCGCTGCCGCTGCGGATCTTTGAAACGCGTTACCTCGATATGGTGCGCCGCTGTATGCGTGAGGGCCAAGGCTTCGGCGTCGTCTTGATTCGCGAAGGCCGGGAAGTCGGCGGCGGCGACATCGACATCCACGCCGTCGGCACCATGGCCGAGATCATCGACTTCCATCAGTTGCAGGACGGCTTGCTCGGGATTTCCTGCATGGGGCGGCAAAGATTTCGCATAGTCGAGCAACGCCGCCAATCCGACGGCCTGCATCGCGGCGAAGTGCAATGGCTCGATGCCGAACCGCTGCTACCCGTGCCGCCGCGGCATGCGCGCTTGGCCGAATTGCTGCGCACGGTGCTGCCCCAATTGGGGGAGGTGTACACGGATATCCCGATGCGGCTCGACGATGCCGCGTGGGTGGGTCATCGACTGGCTGAAATATTGCCGATACCGCTCGCCGACAAGCAACTCTGCCTGGAGATCGACGACCCCATTCACCGCTTGGACAAGTTGGCGCCGCTTACACCGCTCGCATAGGGCACCCATGCGCCGCGCCAATGCCAGAGCGCGAGCCCCAAGGCGGCGGCCCAAGGCAGCAACCAATAACCCACCAAGCCGTCGAACCGGCCAACCCACGCAGAATATTGCGTGCCGCCGCCGCTGACCGTGCTCAGCTGAAGAATTCGCAGCACCACCACCCAGCCGGCGTGCAGTCCGATAGCCGCCGCGATGTTGCCGGTCAGCACGCGAGTGAAGCTCAAGATCAGGCCGACCGCCAGCCACGCTAGAAATGAGTCGATCACCAGCGTCGGAGCGCTCAAGGGCGCGAAGGAACGCAGCAAGAGATCGAAACCGCTGCCCCAATGCAACTGCTCGGGCGCAATGCTGGCTTTGGCGAAAAAATGCAGGATCGCGAACAACGGCGCCGTGAGCAGCATGGCACTCAAGGGCCCCGATTCGCGCACTATCGCGGTGTGCATGGCGCCGCGAAACACCGTCTCTTCGATCAGGGCCACACTGATTCCCGATATCAAGCCGGCGAGCACCAGGTGCGCAATTCCCGCGGCGGCGGCAAGGTGCGACGGATCGGTCAAGATGCGCAAATGAGTTGCCAACAGGAAAGCGGCGCCGACGCTACCGGTGGCGACGCCGGCCGCGCCCCACCACATGGATACCTTCAAGAATCTGCGCCAGGGCAGGCCGTAGCCGAAGTCCGGTTTGGTGCGCACATCCAGATGCCGGCACAGCCACGCGAGTTCGATCGCCAACACCAGCATGGTGACGCGGCTCGCCACGCGGTGAAACGGCCATGGCCCGAGATGCGACGCCAGCTCAAAGGCGGGGTAGGCAATGCTCGCGCCGATGAGTCCCGCCGCCAACAGCGAGCCCAATAGCCAGGTGAACGCCCGCATCTTTCGAATCCGTTACGCGGAATGCAAACTGGCGAGCGCCTTGCTCGCCGCCGCGATCGTCGTATCGATATCGGCATCCGAATGGGCTGCCGACAAGAAGCCCGCCTCGAATGCCGACGGCGCGAAATACACGCCTTCCTCGAGCATGCGGTGAAAGAACCGCTTGAACCGCTCGGCATCGCACGCCATCACCTTGGCGAAGGTGTCGACGACGCGTTCCGCGGTGAAAAAGAACCCGAACATGCCGCAGACCTGATTGGTGGCGAACGGGATGCCTGCACTCGCGGCCGCGCCTGCAAGGCGCCGCATCAATAGATCGGTCATCGTGTTCAACCGCTGGTGAAAGCCGGGAACCGAGATCAAATCGAGAGTTGCGAGTCCCGCAACCATCGCGACCGGGTTGCCGGACAATGTGCCTGCTTGGTAAATCGGGCCGAGAGGAGCGAGCCGTTCCATGACGTCGCGGCGGCCGCCGAAAGCGCCTACCGGCATCCCGCCGCCGATGATTTTGCCGAGCGTCGTCAGATCCGGGCGCACGCCGTACAATTCCTGCGCGCCGCCGAGGGCAACCCGAAAGCCCGTCATGACCTCATCGAATATCAACAATGCGCCGCTTCTATCGCACTCGGTGCGCAGAGTCTCGAGAAAGCCGGGGACCGGCGGTACGCAATTCATGTTGCCGGCTATCGGCTCGACGATGATGCAAGCGATCTGGCCGCCGATTTGCCGGAACGCTTCGCGTACCTGATCCGCGTTGTTGTAGTCGAGGGTCACGGTATGGGCCGCGAGGGCCTTCGGCACACCGGGTGAGGTGGGCACGCCGAACGTGAGGGCGCCGGAGCCGGCCTTGATCAACAATGAATCGGAGTGGCCGTGGTAACAGCCTTCGAATTTCACGATGGTATCGCGCCCGGTGAAGCCGCGCGCCAGGCGGATCGCGCTCATCGTCGCCTCGGTGCCCGAGCTCACGAAGCGAACCAGCTCGATCGACGGCATGAGCTCGATGACCCGCCGCGCGAGCTGCGTTTCGAGTTCCGTCGGCGCGCCGAAGCTCAAACCGTCCGCCGCCACGCGCTGCACCGCCGCGATCACCTGCGGGTGCGCGTGACCCAAAATCATCGGGCCCCACGAGCCGACGTAATCGATGAACTGCCGCCCGTCCGCGGCGACGATGCGGGATCCGGCCGCCTTCTTGAAGAAGATCGGTTCTCCGCCGACGCTGCGAAACGCGCGCACCGGTGAATTGACGCCCCCTGGAATATATCTACAGGCCTCTTGATACAGGCTTACCACATGCCGCTCCTCAGGTCGTTGCTGCGTGCGGTAGGCGCAGAAGCACCTCGAGGCCGCCGCCGATATGATTTTTGGCCGTGGCTGAACCGCCGTGCGCGATCATGACCTGGGAGGTTATGGCGAGGCCGATCCCCTCGCCGCCGGTGTCGCGATCGCGCGATTCCGCCACGCGGTAGAACGGCTCGAATATACGCTCCAAATCGCTCTCGGGCACCCCCGGTCCCCGATCTGTGATCAGGATCGAGAGTCCTCCGCCGCTGCGCTCGACGGTCACGTCCACCAGCCCACCGGCCGGACTATACCGCACCGCGTTACGCAATACGTTCTCGATCGCGCTTCGCAGCAGTTCGCGATTGCCATGCACCACGCATCTTGCCGCACCCAACTGCCTGACATTGCAGCTCTTGACGGCGCCTTCGAAGTTCGCATCGCGCACGACCTCCTCGAGCACCTCGTCGATGTCGAATTTATCGCGCGCGAACGGCGCCTCGCTGCCGTGCAATCTTGCGAGCTTCAATACCTGGCTGATCAATCCGTCGAGACGCTCGATTTCGCTCTCCAATCGATCCAACTGCCGCGGCAAATCGGCCGGCGATTGGCGCGCCAACCCGAGCGCAACTCGCATTCGCGCGAGCGGCGAGCGCAATTCATGCGAAATGTCACGCAGCAGCCGCGTGACGGCGCCGCGGTTGGATCGCAGTTGGTCGGCCATGGCGTCGAAGTCTCTGGCGAGCACCGCCAGTTCGTCCTTGCGGCCCTCGAGACCGGCGCTTACGCGCACCTCCAGATTCTCGCCGGCCAGCGCCCGTGCGCCCGCTTGTATGCGCCGGATCGGTGCGCTCAAATGCTGCGCGAGCCACCAGCTGGCGAAGGCGCTGACCGCCAATGCAATGCCGAGAATGGTCAGTGATATGCCGGGCAGGCTCAAGGCGCCAAATATGCTCGCGCGGCGCGGCACCAGCAGCACCGTGTACGTTGCACCATCGGGACCGACGATCTGCGGTGCAGCGCGCGGCGGGCGAAAATTACCCGGCGCCGATTGCCCCAAGTGCCATGGTTCCGCGGCGGGCGGGCCTACGGCGGGTGGGCCAACACCGGGAGGCGCCGTGCCGGGCGGCGCGGTTCCGATCATGGCCTCGCCGTTGAAGAACTCCAAGCGCCGCGCCGCGCCCTCGGAGAGGCGGCGGCCGAGTATGTCCTTGCCGTCCGGCGCGGTGATGAAGAGATCCCGATCCGGGATGGCATGCTCGTTTGCCTCAAGCCATTTCTTCAGCGCCGAGATTCCGCCGCTCGCCAGTACCTCGGAGGCCTGAATCGCCATGCCCGGCCGGCGCTGCAGTTCCGGCGATCCATATTCGCGGGCGGCAATCGCGAATGTAATCGCGATGCTGCCGCCGACGATGAGCGCCATGGCGATCCAGAACAACAGGAAAATCCGCAGGAACAAGCTATGCATTCGATCGGGCTACGGATGTGCCAATGTTAGAGTGTAGCCCGAGCCCCGAACGTTCTTGATTTCCGGGTTGGCGCCGGCTTCGAGTTCGAGCTTGCGGCGCAAATTGCTGATGTGCGTATCAATACTGCGATCGTAAGGGACGAGCTTGCGACCCAAAGCCTGCTCGGTCATCGCCTCGCGCGAGATCACTTGTCCCGCCGAGCGCATGAGCAGTTCGAGCACGCGGAATTCCGCGCCGGTGAGGGCAATAGGGCGGTCCCCAACGCGCACCAGGCGCATGCCCGTATTGAGGACGATCGGGCCGACGGTGAGCTCATCCTGGCCTGCATCGCGCGCCGCGCGGTTGCCTGCACGGCGCAAAATGGCGCGAATGCGCGCCACCAGCTCGCGCGGATTGAACGGCTTGCTCAGATAGTCATCGGCACCGAGTTCCAGTCCGACGATGCGATCCACGTCGTCGCCGCGCGCCGTGAGCATGAGGATCGGCGTGTCGTGCGAAGCGCCGAGCTTGCGCAAGACGTCGAACCCACCGACGCTCGGCAGCATGACGTCCAAGATCAGAATCTCGTAGTCGCTGCGCTTCAGTTCGGCGAGCGCATCGGCGCCGTCGTGCACGCACGTGACCTCGAAATTCTCGGCCGCCAAATATTCGGTGAGCATTTGGCACAGCTCCCGATCGTCGTCCACCAGCAGCACGCGCGTCTCGCGCGGCCTCGCGGGTTCCGAAGGGGGTTGGTTGAGCGTGGTTGAGCCCATGATTGCGTACTTTGGCAGAGTTTTCCGCGAGCGACAGCCCCGGTCGTCGAATTGACACTTCTTTGCACGATGACCACGAAAAATTGCCGCAGCTCGAGATTGCGCACGGCCGTTTCGCCGTAAGCTGCCCGTCAGCGCAAAGCCGAAGGAGCACAACTGCCATGATCAAGTTACGACGCCTCGTCCCAAGCCTCTGCCTCGCGACCGCACTGTCCGGTGTGGCCGCCTACGCGGCCACGACCGAAGGGCCGGCCCCGCCAAGCGCGTGCGGCGGCGCCCCTCATGGGCACTACGGGCATGGCGGCGGCCTGGGCGAAATGGGCCTGGTGCTGCATAAATTGAACCTGGGGGCGGATCAGAAGACACAGATCAAGGCGATGTTCGCCGGTGAGAAGAGCCAGTTCGAGGCGCTGCACCAGAGCGCCAAGGCCAATCGGCAGGCGCTCGCAACGACGCCGCCGACGGACCCGGGTTACGCGGCGCTCATCGAGACCGCGCAACAAAATGCCGCGGCGCGCATCATGCTCGAGAGCCAGAACTGGAAGCAGATCTATGAGAGCGTGCTGAGCAAGCAGCAGCAGCAGCAGATCCCGGGCATCGCCGCCGCCGCCCAGGCCGCACGCGAATCCAAGATGGGCGCCTGGAAGGCCCAGCATCCGCAGCCGCCCGCCGATTGAGGCGCCCGATCAACGCTGCACAGCGCCGATTCCGTCTCTTTTGAGCAGATCGATGACGCTGTCGCGACCGACCAGATGAGCGGTGCCGACGATGACGAGGTAATTCTTGTCATCGGCGAGCAGCGCCTCGATACGCGCGATCCACTTGCGATTGCGTGCGACCACGAGTGTTTGATAAACGGCGGGATCGTTTCCCAATTCGGATTTCAATTGGGTTTCGAACCAATTCGTGTCGCCGCGCTGCCAGGCATGAACCATGCCGTCCACCTGCTTGGGCAGATCGTGAGCCTGTTCGAGGCTCGACATCAGGTATTCCACCTGCGCGTCCATCGACATGCTTTCGAACAGCGCAATTTGATCGTGCACGGTCTCGAGACCGGCGACGGACTTGCCGTCGGCACGCGCTTGCTCCAAGAAGTGCATTTCCACGCCCGATTGCGGCTCGAACCCGATCTGCGCGAGCTGCACCTGGGAGATCGCTTCGGCGGTGAACCACGGCGCGAATTGGTCGAATGTCGACAATTCGATCCCCAGATCGCGCGTCAAGCTCTGCGCGCGCGCGTAGCGGCTTTGCCCCATGACCTGCGGCAAACTCTTGCCTTCCGGCAATAGCGCGCTCGCCAGCATCTGCGCCTGCACCTGTTCGGCATCGATGCCGGCGAGATTGATTTCCATGACCAGCGACGCGGCATTGCGGTAGGCGTCCTGCACCACGGCGGGGAGCGGGTAATCGCTTGGGCGCAGCACATGGATGGAGCCGAGCAGGTACACGGTGTTGTGCCTGCCATGCAGCTCCCAGAGCGGATGCAGCGCGGTATCCGCGCGAGCGGCGGCGCCGAGCGCCCAACAGCACAGCGCCCAGCACAGCGTCGATACGAGCGGGCGCGAGCCCAGACCGAAACGGTTAGAGTTTGGACGCGAACGGCGCATGAGGGTCAGCGCGCGGTCGCCATCAGCGGCATGGCCGGCGATTCTATCCAGCGGACTTCGCTGTCGATTCTGCCGTCGGGATGCAACTCGAATCGCCGATAGGCCGGCGGCCGCGAGTCGACGGCGAAGCGTTCGCTCATCGGCACGAACTGCGCTCCGGTCGATGGGGTGGCGAACAGGCGCACCTCACCGCGCTTGCCGTCGTATACCTGATGCACGTGGCCCCAGGCGACCGCGCGGACGTGGCGGTGCGAATCGACGATGCGCCAGAATTCGTCGGCGTTGGCGAGACCTATGCCGTCGAGCCAGCGGCTGTTCATGCCGATCGGGTGATGATGCAGACATACCATGGCGGGTGCGGAAGAATTTGCCAGTGCGCGGTCGAGGCGTTCCAACTCCTGCGGCGTCAGACGCCCCCCGACGTTGCCCGGGTCATAGCTGTCCAACATTATAAACTGCCAGCCGCCCTGCAGGTGGGTGCCGCAAATTTGAAACGGCGCATCCGCGAGTTCCCGGCGCATGGTTTCCGGTTCGTCATGATTTCCCGGAATGCAAAGCACCGGCTTTTGCAGATTGCCGAGGATGCTGCGAAACCGCAAATAGCCGGAAGGGTCGTCCTGGACGATATCCCCGGTCACGAGCACGGCCGCATAGTCCGGAATTTTTTCGAATGCGTCGTCGAGGACTCTGCGCAAGCTTGAATCGGTCTGCACGCCGCGCAGCCTGCCGTCGGCGTTGCCGTACAAATGCGGATCGGTGATCTGTAGAATTTGCATGTTCGAAATCCTAGCAAAGCATCCGGCGCACGACGGTGAACTGGGTCATGGCCGAGCCGGATTTGCGCCATACATGGTTAAACCGCGAATTTGTGAACGCGTTCCATTAGAAAGCGCGACTCAAGTCCGGGTTTACGCTTGCGCGCCGTATTCCAACTGGTCGTTGCTGGCGGAGAGCGCATCGGGGAGAATGTCGGCCTCTTCATGACCAGGAAGCCCCCCATGCCGACCCGCCGCGAGTTTGCCAACGCCATTCGCGCATTGTCTATGGATGCGGTACAGAAGGCGAATTCCGGCCATCCCGGCGCTCCGATGGGCATGGCGGACATCGCCGAAGTGCTCTGGCGCGACGTACTTAAGTTCAATCCGGGTAATCCCTTATGGTGGGATCGCGACCGTTTCGTATTGTCGAACGGCCATGCCTCAATGTTGCTGTATTCGGTGCTGCATCTCACGGGTTATCCATTGCCGATGGATGAGCTGAAGAAATTCCGGCAGTTCGGCTCATTGACGCCCGGCCATCCGGAACGCGACCTGCACCTGGGCATCGAGACCACAACCGGGCCGCTCGGGCAAGGCTTTGCAAATGGGGTCGGTATGGCCCTCGCGGAGCGTTCGCTCGCTGCGACGTTCAATCGACCGGGCCACACGATTGTCGATCATCATACCTACGTGTTCCTCGGCGACGGCTGCATGATGGAAGGGATTTCCCATGAAGCGGCCTCGTTCGCCGGCATGCAGCGGCTCGGCAAGCTGATCATGGTCTACGATGACAACGGCATTTCCATCGACGGCAAGGTCCAGGGTTGGTTTGCCGACGACACGGCTCGGCGCTTCGAGGCTTACGGATGGCATGTTCTGGCCCAGGTCGACGGGCACGACAGCGATTCGATTGCGGCGGCGCTGGCGGCGGCGCGCGCCGTGACCGATCGACCGTCGCTTATTTGCGCCAGGACCGTGATCGGTTGGGGTGCGCCCAACAAGCAGGGCAGCGCGTCCATGCACGGCGAGCCGATGGGAATCGACGAAATTGCTGCAGCGCGCGTGCGCTTGGGTTGGAGCTCGCCGCCGTTCGAAATACCGCCCGAGATCCGTGCGGGATGGGATATGCGCGAAAAAGGGGCGCGGGCCGAGCGGGAGTGGCAGGCGAATTTTGCGGCCTACAAGGCCGAATTCCCCGCCCTGGCGGCCGAACTGGAGCGGCGCATGGCTGGAGTTCTACCTAGTGGCTTCGACGCACTCGCGCAGGCGTGCATCGATCGCGCGCAGTCCGAGGGCAAGGCGCTCGCCACACGCCAATCGTCCCAAGCGGCGCTGAACTCGTTCGGGCCCGCGCTGCCCGAACTCGTGGGCGGGTCCGCGGATCTAACGCCTTCGAACGGCACTTTGCGCAAGGACTCGCTGACCCTGACCGGTGAGTCGCCCGCCGGAAATTATGTGCATTTCGGCGTGCGCGAATTCGGGATGTCGGCGATTCTCAACGGAATCGCCGGGCACGGCGGCTTTATTCCCTATGGCGGCACGTTCCTGGTCTTTTCGGACTATGCGCGCAATGCGTTGCGCATGGCGGCCCTGATGCGACTGGGCACGATCTTCGTCTACACCCACGATTCGATCGGGCTCGGCGAAGACGGCCCGACGCATCAACCGATCGAACATCTGGCGAGCCTGCGCGTGATTCCGAACATGGAGGTGTGGCGTCCGTGCGACGCGGTCGAAACCACGGCCGCCTGGCGCGCCGCCATCGATAATCGCGACCGGCCGACCTGCCTGGTGCTGACCCGCCAGTCGGTGGTGCATCAGTCGCGCGAATCCCGCCAGGTTGCCGCGATCGCGCGTGGCGCCTACGTGTTGATCGACTGCGATGGACCGCCCGAAACCATCGTGATTGCCAGCGGATCCGAGGTCGGCATCGCCGCCGCTGCGGTCCGAGGCATGGCGCAGAAGGGGCGCCGAGTGCGCTTGGTGTCCATGCCGAGCAGCACGACCTTCGAGCGCCAAGACGACGCCTACAAGCAGAGCGTGCTGCCGCCATCGGTCACACGCCGCGTGGCGGTGGAGGCGGGCGTACGCGAACCGTGGTGGCGCTACGTGGGTTTGCAAGGGCAGATCGTCGGCATCGATCATTTCGGCGCATCGGCGCCGGCGCCAGAGTTGTTCAAGCATTTTGGATTCACGCCCGAACATGTGACGCAGGCGATCGATAGGGCGCTGACGGCTTAAATTCGTGACACAGGGGACCAACAATGACAATCAAGGTAGGCATCAACGGTTATGGGCGCATTGGCCGCAATACTCTGCGGGCGCTGTACGAGGGAAAGCACGCGGGCGGGATCAAGATCGCCGCGATCAATGATCTGGGCGACGCCAAGACCAACGCGCATCTGACGCGCTTCGACACCGTCCACGGCCGATTCCGCGGCGAGGTGCACGTCGACGGGGATTCCATGGTGGTGAACGGCGACCGAATCCGCGTGATCGCGCAGCGCGATCCGTCGAAGTTGCCGTGGGGCGAACTCGGAGTGGATATCGTCCTGGAGTGCACCGGGCTGTTCACCAGCAAGGCCAAGGCCTCCGCGCATCTGACTGCCGGGGCCAAGAAAGTGCTGATCTCCGCGCCCGGCGGCGATGACGTCGATGGGACCATCAGTTTACGGCGTGAATCACAACGTGTTGAAGGCGGCCCATACGGTGATCTCGAATGCCTCGTGCACGACCAATTGCCTGGCGCCGCTCGCCAAAGCCCTGCACGACAAGATCGGCATTTTGTCGGGCGTCATGAATACCATTCATTCCTATACCAACGACCAAGTGCTGACCGACGTCTACCACTCGGATTTGCGCCGCGCACGCTCTGCGACCATGTCGATGATTCCGACCAAAACCGGCGCCGCGGCGGCGGTCGGCCTGGTCCTGCCGGACTTGAAGGGCCTGATCGACGGCTTTGCGATCCGGGTGCCGACGATCAACGTTTCGTTGGTGGATTTGAGCTTCAATGCCGGGCGAAAGACCACGGTGGAGGAGGTTCACTCGATCGTCAAGGCGGCCGCCGACGGACCGCTGAAAGGCATACTTGCCTACAACGACCAGCCTCTGGTTTCGGTGGATTTCAACCATGATCCAGCCTCCTCGACCTACGATGCGACGCTCACCAAGGTCATGGCCGGTACACTGGTGAAGGTGTGCGCCTGGTACGATAACGAGTGGGGATTCTCCAATCGCATGCTCGATACCACCCTCGCATGGTCGAAGGCCGTCTAATGGGTTTCAGCGCAGCCGGCGCGGGCGTACCGCCCGACCGCCTCAACGGAGTAAAAACATGAAAGTCAATAAAATGACGAGCCTGGACCTCTCGGGCAAACGGGTGCTGATACGGGAGGATTTGAACGTGCCCATCAAGGATGGTGCGGTCACCAGCGACGCGCGGATACGTGCGGCGTTGCCGACCATTCAGGCGGCCTTGAATGCGAACGGGAGAGTAATGCTGATGTCGCATTTGGGGCGCCCGGAAGAGGGTAAGTATGCCGAGGAGTTCTCGCTCGCGCCGGTGGCGAAGCGGCTGACGCAGCTGTTGGGCGTGCCGGTGACGCTCAAGCGGGATTGGCTGAACGGCGTCGATGTGGCGCCGGGCGAAGTGGTTCTGCTCGAAAACGTACGCTTCAACAAGGGCGAGAAGAAAAATGCCGATGATCTCGCGAAGAAAATGGCGGCGCTCTGCGACGTCTACGTCATGGACGCCTTCGGCACCGCGCACCGCGCCGAGGCAAGCACTCATGGCGTGGCGAAATACGCGCCGATCGCGTGTGCAGGACCCTTGCTCGTCAGCGAGTTGACGGCGCTGGAATTGGCTCTCGAAAAGCCGGCGCGGCCGCTGCTCGCGATCGTCGGCGGCTCCAAGGTGTCGACCAAGCTCACGGTGCTCGAGTCGCTGCTCGGCAAGGTCGATCAATTGATCGTGGGCGGCGGGATTGCCAACACGTTTCTGGCGGCGCTCGGCTTCAAAGTCGGCAAATCGCTGCACGAACCGGAGATGCTGGATATCTGCAAGCGGCTGATGGAGCAATCCCAGAGGCGCGGCATCGTCATTCCGATGCCGACCGACGTGGTGGTCGCCACCGAGTTCTCGGCCAAGGCGGAGGCGGACGTCAAGCCGGTGGCCGGCGTGGCGGACAATGAAATGATTCTCGATATCGGACCCGATTCGGCCGAGCGTATGAGCACACTCATAGCCGCGGCCGGCACCGTGCTGTGGAATGGTCCGGTCGGCGTGTTCGAGTTCGATCAATTCGGGGAAGGCACCCGCATCCTCGCCAACGCCATTGCGCGCAGCAAGGCATTTTCGCTCGCCGGCGGCGGCGATACGCTCGCCGCCATCGAGAAATACGGCATCGAGGACAGCATCTCGTACATATCGACCGGCGGCGGCGCATTCCTCGAGTTCGTCGAAGGCAAGAAGCTTCCTGCGGTCGATATCCTCGAGCAGCGCGCTGCATGAGCTTCATCCAGCGCCGCACAAAAATCGTCGCGACCTTGGGTCCGGCGACCGATGATCCCAAGGTCCTGGCCGACATGGTGCGCGCCGGCGTCGATGTGGTCCGGCTCAATTTCTCGCACGGCGATACCGGCGATCATGCGCGGCGTGTGGATCTCGTCCGACAAGCCGCCAAGCTGGCGGGCCGCTATGTGGGCGTGCTCGGCGACCTGCAAGGTCCGAAGATCCGCGTCGATCGGTTCGCGGCCGGCAAGGTGGATCTGGCCGACGGCGCCGAATTTACGCTGGACGCGGAGCTCCCCGTCGATGCGGGCACCGACCATGCGGTGGGAATCGCTTACAAGAAATTGCCCTCGGACGTGTTCCCCGGAGACATACTGTTGCTCAACGACGGCAAGATCAGCCTGCAAGTCCTCGAGGTCTCGGGTCCGCGCATCAAGACCAGGGTGCTGGTCGGCGGTGAACTCGGCAACAACAAGGGCATCAACCGCCAAGGTGGAGGATTGTCGGCCGGCGCGCTCACCGACAAGGACCGCGAAGACATTCAGAACGCGGCGCGGCTCAAAGTCGATTATCTGGCGGTGTCCTTTCCGCGCGATGCCGCCGACATGAACGAGGCACGCGCGCTATTGCGCGCCGCCGGCGGCCATGCGCTGCTGATCGCCAAGATCGAACGCGCGGAGGCGATCAAGAATCTGGTCGAGGTGGTCAGGGCGAGCGATGCGGTGATGGTGGCCCGCGGCGATCTCGGCGTCGAGATGGGCTTTGCGGAGCTCGCCGGACTGCAAAAGCAGATCAATCTGGAGGCGCGCCACCAAAATAGAGTGGTCATCACGGCGACGCAAATGATGGAATCGATGATCGTCAATACCGTGCCGACCCGCGCCGAAGTGTCGGATGTCGCGAACGCGGTGATGGAAGGCAGCGACGCAGTGATGCTGTCGGCCGAAACGGCGGCGGGAAAACATCCGGCCAAAGTGGTCGAAACGATGGCGCAGATCATCGTGGGCGCCGAAAAGTACCAGGGTGCGCACGTGCGCATCCGCCAGCGCAGAACCGGTTACTTCGACCGCACCAGCGAGGCGATCGCGGCCGCCGTGATGTATACCGCCAATCACCTGCACGTGAAGGCCATCGTCGCACTCACGGAGTCCGGCGAAACCGCGCTGTGGATGTCGCGAGTGCGTTCGGATATTCCGATTTACGCCTTTTCGCGCCAGGAGATCGCGCGCTGCCGGGTGACGCTGTATCGCGGCGTCTACCCGGTCGCCTACGACGTCACGGACAAGGACCGCGATGCGTTCTATTCCTCGATCTTTCGATCGCTGTTGGATTTGAAGCTGGTCGTCGAGGGGGATTTGGTCATTCTCACCAAAGGCGAAGCGAGCGGCGTGGCCGGCGGCACCAATTCCATGCAAATCCTGCGGGTCGTACGCCAGTAGGACCGGTAGAGCATGCAGACGGAGTTTCGCGGAACCGACCGGTACGTCGCCACCGAAGAATTAATGGCGGCCGTGAACGCCGCGATGGCGCTGTCGCGCCCGCTGCTGATCAAGGGCGAGCCCGGCACCGGCAAGACGCTGCTCGCGGCCGAAATCGCCAGGGCCCTGGCGAAACCGCTGTTCGAGTGGCACGTCAAATCCACCACCAAGGCGCAGCAAGGCCTGTACGAATACGACGCGGTGTCGCGTCTGCGCGATTCGCAGCTCGGCGATCCCCGGGTCAAGGATATCCGCAACTACATCGTCAAAGGCGATCTCTGGGAGGCCTTCGACTGCGAAGTGCAGCCGGTTCTCTTGATCGACGAGATAGACAAGGCGGATATCGAATTTCCCAACGACCTGTTGCGCGAGCTGGATCGCATGGAGTTCTACGTATACGAGACCCGCGAGACGGTGCGCGCAAAACACCGTCCGGTAATCGTGATCACCAGCAACAACGAGAAGGAACTGCCGGACGCGTTTTTGCGGCGCTGCTTCTTTCACTACATCCGGTTTCCCGACGAACAAACCATGACGCAGATCGTCGATGTGCACTTTCCGAATCTGAAGCGCGAGCTGCTGCGCGAGGCGCTCGCGACGTTCTTCAATATTCGCGAGACACCTGGGTTGAAAAAGAAACCGACCACGTCCGAGTTGCTGGATTGGATCAAGTTGCTGGTCGCCGAGGACATACCGCCCGAGGCGTTGCGCGGCGACGACGCGAAGAAGCTGATTGCGCCGCTGTACGGCGCGCTGCTCAAGAACGAACAGGATGTGCACCTGTTCGAGCAGTTGCTGTTTCTCAATCGCCGGAATGCTCGTTAGGTTTTTCTTTTTGCTGCGCGGCACCGGCGTGCCGGTGTCCATCACGGAATTACTGACGTTGCTCGAAGCCTTGCGCCGCGGTTTGAGCGACGCGAGCGCCGAACGGTTTTATCATTTGGCGCGCGCCTGCCTGGTCAAGGATGAGCGCTACTACGATCGATTCGATCGCGCGTTCGCGGCGCATTTCAAGGGCGCCGCGGACCTGTTCGCGATGCGCGCGCGGCGCTTTCCAATACCGGCCGACTGGCTCGAGAAAATGGCGGTGCGGGAACTCAGCGACGCCGAGAAGGCGCAAATCGAGGCGTTGGGCGGCTGGGAGAAGCTGATGGAGACGCTCCGCAAGCGGCTCGAAGAACAGCGAGGCCGGCATCAAGGCGGCAACAAGTGGATTGGAACGGCGGGCACTTCGCCGTTCGGCGCCTATGGCTACAACCCCGAAGGGGTGCGGATCGGACAGGATAAGTCCCGCAACCGCAGCGCGGTCAAAGTATGGGACCGGCGCGAGTTCGCGAATCTGGACGATACGGTCGAGCTCGGCACGCGCAACATGAAACTCGCGTTGCGGCGCCTGCGTCGCTTCGCAAGGCGCGGCGCCCCGACCGAATTCGCCTTGAGCGACACCATCGATGCGACCGCCCGCTCAGGCGGTTGGCTGGACATCAAGATGGTGCCCGAGCGGCACAATGTGGTGAAGGTGCTGCTGCTGCTCGATATCGGCGGCTCGATGGACGATCACGTCAAAACCTGCGAGGAGCTCTTTTCCGCCGCCCGCAGCGAATTCAAGCATCTGGAGCATTTTTATTTTCACAATTTCATTTATGAATCGCTATGGCGCGACAATCGGCGGCGCCTCAACGAACACATCGACACCGCCCAGCTGATGCGCACTTACGCGCGCGATTACAAGCTGATCCTGGTGGGGGACGCGACCATGAGCCCTTATGAGATCAGTTACGCGGGCGGCAGCGTCGAGCATTGGAATCCGGAACCGGGCAGCGTGTGGCTCGAGCGGCTGATGAAAGCCTATCCGAAATTCGTTTGGATCAATCCGCAGCCGCAGCCGCGCTGGCGGCAGACCGCGTCCATCGCGCTCATCCGCGAGATGCTGGAGGGGCGCATGTATCCGTTGACGCTGGCGGGACTGGATGACGCCATCGAGGCTCTCGGCTAGGGCGATATTGTCGGCGGCGTGACGCAAGCCCACAAATGCGCCGCCGCCCGCTGGCATACTCAAAGTTATGGATGAGGATGCACCTCAGTTGGGGCTGGTGTTGACCGGCGGCGGGGCGCGCGCGGCATATCAGGTAGGCGTGCTCAAGGGCATCGCCGAGCTTGTGCGGCGCGGTTCGGGCTGCCCGTTTCAGATCGTTACCGGCACTTCTGCCGGCGCGGTCAGTGCCATCGCTCTCGCCTCCGATCCAGCGCACTTCAGGCAGGCGGTGTACGCCATTGAGCGGGTGTGGCGCGACTTCAGGGTGCACCAGGTCATCAAGGCGGATGCGGTCAGCGTACTGAGATCCGGATTGCACTGGGTGCTGGCGCTGCTCACCGGGGGCTGGCTGGTTCATCCGCCGAGTTCGCTGTTCGACAATACGCCGCTGTGGGAACTGCTGCGCAAGAATCTGAATTTCGATGGAATTCCCCGAAATTTGTACAAGAAGCGCCTGCAGGCGGTCGGCATCTGCGCCACCAGCTATTCGGATGCGGATTCCGTCACATTTTATGCGTGCGCATCGCCGATCGAGCCTTGGGCCAAGGCGTGGCGCAAAGGCGCGCGGGTGCAACTGACTCTGGAGCATGTAATGGCGAGCCTGGCGCTGCCGTTCTTGTTCCGCCCCATACCGCTTAGCCAGCACTATTATGGCGACGGAACCATGCGCCAGACTTCGCCCTTAAGCCCGGCCATTCACTTGGGCGCGAACCGCCTCCTGGTCATTCGGGTGGACGATCCCTCGGCGCCGGGACTGGGGATGCGCAATCCGAATGCCGAGCCCACATTCGGGCAGATGTTCGGTTTCATGCTCGATTCGCTGTTCATGGATCAATTGCGTTCGGATCTGGAGCACATCAACAACCGCAATCAAGATCCTAAGGTGCGCCGCATCGATAGTTTGGTGATCGCTCCGTCTCAGGATTTGAGCGAAATCGCGCGCCGGCACCGCCTGGAACTGCCCCGCAGCTTGCGTGCCCTGCTGCGCACCCTGGGCGCCAACAACAGTGCGGGAACGGAATTGCTGAGCTACCTGTTGTTCGAGCGCGGCTATACCCGGGAGCTCATCGCGCTCGGCTACCGCGACGCTCGCGCCCGTGCCGAGGAAATCCGCGAATTCCTCGCGCTGAGACAAGGTCAGGCCTTGCGCAGCGAGTCGTGCCGTGTGAGGACTTGCGGGTAGCTCTGGCGGAAGTGATCGGCCAACTGTTCGGCGATGTACACGGAACGATGCTGGCCGCCGGTGCAGCCGACGGCGATGGTCAAATAACTGCGGCTCGCCTGCGCAAACTCCTCGATACGCGGCGTGAGAAATTCGGCGAGAGCCGCGATCATCGTGCGCACGCTGTCTTGGCCCGCAAGGTACGCGATCACCGGCTGGTCGCGGCCGGTGAGCGGGCGCAATTGCTGAACCCAATACGGATTCGGCAAACTGCGGACATCGAATACGAAATCCGCGTCGCCCGGAATGCCGTGCTTGTAGCCGAAGGACTCGAACATCAACGCGAGGCGCCCCTCGAGTCTGCGCGCGACGCGCTCCCGAATGTTCTCGCGCAGCGCGTGCACACCCATATTCGACGTATCGATCACCAAATCCGCCGCGCTCGTTATCGGCTCGAGCAGCCGGCGCTCGGACGCTATCGCCTCGCGCAAACCCACCTCCCCGGACACCAGCGGATGCTTGCGGCGGGTCTCCGCGTAGCGCTTCAGCAGCACCTCGTCGCTCGCATGCAGATACAGCACCTCGCAGTCGATGCCGCTGCGGCGCAGCTCACCGACCAGCGCCGGGACGGTTTCTATTTCATGGGGTCGATTGCGGGCATCCAGTCCGACCGCGGTCCGCGGATAGATCTCATCGGTACCGCGAATCGTGTGGGATATGAAAGGCTTGAGCAGCGCCGCCGGAATGTTGTCGACGCAGTAATAGTCGATGTCCTCCAGGAGGTGCAAAGCCACGCTCTTGCCGGAGCCGGACAGCCCGCTAACGATGATGAGGCGCATCGAAGCCCGTCACGACGATGAGCGGGCCTTGATCACTTCCCCGGCATGATGGTCGGAGGCCTTTTCCTTATGCTTCTTGACGCAGCGGTCGAGCTTGTCGGTGAGCGCGTCGATCGCCGCATACATGTCGGTGTCGGTCGCGTCCGCGTAAATCTTGTTCCCGCGCAGCATCAGCGTGGCCTCGGCCTTGTGACGCAGCTTCTCCACCGTGAGCACGCAGTGAACGTCGATCAATTGCTCGAAATGCCTGCAGATTCTTTCGAATTTTTTCAAGACGTAACCGCGAAGCGCCGGCGTGACTTCCACATGATGACCGCTGAGATCGAGCTGCATGAGGTTCCTCCTAGATTTAAGGCACGTTTCTACGACGCGCGGGCAGCGGCGCGTTTCCGTTCGTTGGATGGACCGATCTGCATGCCCTCGCGATATTTGGCAACCGTCCGCCTGGCGACCGGTATGCCCTCTTGCGACAGAATCTCCGCGAGCTTGCTGTCGCTCCACGGATTTTCCGGATTTTCCTGCGAAATCAATTTGCGTATCTTGGCGCGGATCGCGGTGGAGGACAGTCCAGTGCCGTCGGCGGCCTCCACGTGACTCGAGAAAAAGTAACGGAATTCGAACACGCCGCGCGGCGTAAGCATGTATTTGGCGGTGGTCACTCGGGAAATCGTCGACTCGTGCATTTCAACCGATTCAGCGACGTCCTTTAGAATCAGCGGCACCATCGCCTCCTCGCCGAGCTCGAAGAAGTCGGTTTGACGCTGCACGATGCAACGAGCCACCTTGATCAGGGTTTCGTTGCGAATTTCCAGGCTGCGCATCAACCAGCGCGCCTCCTGAAGCTGGGCGCGCAGCATGGCATGGTCGGGTGCACGCGAAATCAAGTTCGCATAGCTCTGGTTGACGCGCACCCTTGGCACCGTCGCCTGGTTCAGTTCGACCATCCAGCCGCGATCCGTGTGCCGTACGAACACGTCGGGAATGACGTATTCGGCTTGGGCCGGATTGACGGCGGCGCCGGGCCGCGGATGGCAGGAGCGCACCAGCGCGAGCGCCGTCTCCAATTCGTGCTCGCTGCAACGAAGCTGGCGGCGCAGCAACGGATTCTCGTGGCTCGCCACCAGATCCAGGTGCTCGAGCGCCACGCGGATGGCGGTGCCGCGCCCCGGGGTGTCGGGATGGAGCTGCCGCAGCTGCAGCACGATACATTCGGACAAATTGCGTGCACCGACTCCGGCGGGCTCGAGCGCCTGCACGGCCGCGAGCGCTCGTTCCATATCGGCGACGCTGGCCTCGATCTCGGGCCTGAGGCTCAGGCGAATCGCTTCTAAATCGTCCTGCAAATATCCATCATCGCCGATGGCGTCGGTAATGACACGCGCGATCGCAAGATCGATGGCCGAGAGCCTCGCGAGGTCCAGCTGTTCGATGAGCTGTTCTTGCAGGGTCTGGCCGTGCCGGTCGCTGAAATCGCCGCTGCGGTCATCGTCGCCCGACCAAGAGGTGTCCGCGGGGCCGCCCGATCCTTCCCCCCAGGGTTCATCGGCAATTTCCACCTCGGGCACTTCGCGCTGCTCGACCTGGGTGGTGTTGCCGTCCAGTTCCGCATAGCGCTCATCGCCCGAATCCACTTCGGGCTCGCGCCCGGCCTCGCGCAGCGCCTCCGCAGGCCCGTCCAAAGCGACCTCGTCGTCCGCCTCGAGCATCACGTTGGTTTCGAGCGCTTCCCTGACGTGAGCCTGCAAATCGAGGGAGGGTAACTGCAGCAGGCGGATGGCCTGCTGGAGCTGCGGCGTCATCGTGAGCTGCTGGCCGATGCGAAGCTGCAGACTTGGCTTCAACATAGTTCTTTAAGATCCAAGCCTACAGTTTGAAATCCTGGCCCAAGTACACCTCACGAACCAGCGGGTTGGCAAGAATCTGGTCCGCAGATCCGGCGGCCAGCACCGAGCCTTGGTTGACGATGTAAGCCCGCTGGCAGATGCCGAGGGTCTCACGGACATTATGATCGGTAATCAGGACCCCGATCCCCTTGTCGGATAAGTGCTTGATTATTCTTTGAATATCGGCGACCGACAGAGGATCGACTCCGGCAAAGGGCTCATCCAGCAGAATAAAACGGGGGTCCGCGGCCAAGGCGCGGGCAATTTCCACACGGCGCCTTTCGCCGCCCGAAAGGCTCATCCCCAGGCTGTCGCCGACATGCTCGATATGCAGCTCTCCGAGCAGTTCTTCGAGGCGGGCGGCGCGCTGCACTTCGCTCATGCCCGGACGCGTCTCGAGGATGGCCATGATGTTGTTCGACACCGACAACCGGCGAAATACCGAAGGCTCCTGCGGTAGATACCCGAGCCCGAGTTGAGCCCGCCGATGCATGGGCAGACGCCCGATATTGCGATCATCGAGGAATATCTCGCCGTGTTCGCAGCGGTTGAGGCCCACGATCATGTAAAAGGCGGTGGTTTTGCCGGCGCCGTTCGGCCCGAGCAGGCCGACCACCTCGCCGCTTTCGACCTCGAGCGACAAATCCTTCAGTACCTGCCTGGATTTGTAACTCTTGGCGAGATTCAACGCCCGCAGTACGCTCATGGCTTGGCGGGCGGCGGCGTTATGATGATGTGCACGCGCTGCGATCCCTGCTCCGCCGCCTCCGCGACGATGCTTTGCGCGAGCAGGTTGTACTTGAGCGACTCGCCGCGAATTTCGTTTTGCTGGTCGCTGAGCCACGCATTTTTCAATAAGCGCACGATACCCTTGGCCGCGTCGTAATCGATCGTCTGTGCGTGCCCTCGGGCGATCTTGCCGGTTTTCGCGATGCGCTGTTGGAACTCGGCCGGGCTGCCGTTGGCCACCGCCTTGGCCAGCAGCTTTTTGGTGAAGTTGATCTGCGCGTCATCGGCGGTCAGTTGCCCCTGATCCATGGTTATTTTCACGTTGCCGCGAAATATCCAGAGACTGTTGTCGAAATCAAGGCCCGAAGCCTGTCGCGTGGCTTGTCCCTGATCCGCGGACACCGACATGGTACCTTGCGAGATCCGCACCTTGTGAAATACCACGTTGTTGCTGCGCAGATCGAGCTCGGAGGATTGCGCGTCCAAGGTGATGGTCTGTTGAGCCGGCGGCGCGGCGGCAGCCGCCACTTGCCCACCTTGCACCGCGAGGGCGATCAAGACCAGGCTCTTAAGGCTGGAAGCGGCCATTGACCTTGGATTCTAGGCGCATGGTGCGCTCTTTCAAATTGGCGAGCAGACCGTGAGCGGTCAGCGAATGCGCGCCGAATTCGATGCGCACGTCGCTGTCGGTGCTCGCGATCGCGTCCGGCACGTCGTAGGTCAGCGCGTCGGTGCGAACCACTGCGGTGCCTTCGTGCTCGCTGCTCTGGCCCTCCAGCCGCACATCGCCCGATACCTCGACGATCTTGCCGCCGGCCTCGACATGCGCAACGTTGCCGAACAGGACCCACGATTGTCCGCCGGGAACCTGGTAATCGAAGCGCACGTTGTAGAGCGCGACTTCCGGGCCATGGTCGATTTGATCTATGCGCTCGGCGTGGATGCGGACGCTGGGGGCCCCGGCCGCATCGTAGTCGGTCAGAACGGTGTTTTTGAGATAATAGCCCGGCAGATTCCCCTGGCCGGCCGCGCCAGCGGGCGCCGGTCGGCGATTCGGCGAGCTCATTATCCAGGTGCTGACCGCGAGCGCGATTACCGCAATCAATGTGAATATTCGAAACAGCATTATTGCCTTCGGTCTGGGCTGCGCGCACGCAGCATTGCGTCGCACAGTTCGCGTACGGCGCCACGACCGCCGCGCGCCTCGCTGATCCAATGCGCAGCGGACAATACCAGCGGGTGCGCATCCGCGACCGCCGCGGCGAAGCCTACGGCCGCCATCAGCGGCAAATCCGGCGTGTCGTCCACCAGGCAGGCGCAGGCCAGAGGATCGATGTCGAGCCGTCGGGTGAGGTCGATCAGGGCCGCGACCTTGTCCGCGCAGCCCTGTACGACGTTGCGCACCTTGAGTTCGCGCATGCGAGCCGTCGCGGCGGGGGAGCGGCGCCCGCTCAGCGTGGCCACCGCGACGCCGCTCCCCATCAAAAGCTTGATGCCGTGACCGTCACGAACGTGGAAGGTCTTGAGCGCCTCACCCGACCCCGAGAAATACAAACGGCCGTCGGTGAGCACGCCGTCGACATCGAGCACCAGCAGCTCGATCTTGGCGAGCGGCGTGGCCCTGCGCGCTTTCAAACGACACCGGCGCGCAGCAGGTCGTGCACATTGAGCGCACCCACCAGAACATCGTCCGGATCGACCACGACGAGTGAGGTGATGCGGTGGGTTTCCATCAGCAGGACGGCCTCCGCGGCCAGGGTGTCGGGGCGTACGGCTTTTGCGTTGCGGGTCATGACCTGCTCCATGCGCGTCGCATGCAGATCAACCGCGCGGTCCAAGGCGCGCCGCAGATCGCCGTCGGTGAATACGCCAAGTACTCGATTCGCATCGTCGACGACCGCCGTCATGCCGAGACCCTTGCGGGTCACTTCCATCAATCCTTCGGCGAGCGGCGCATCCGGCGCCACTTTCGGGATCTCCGCGCCGGTGCGCATCACATCCTTGACGTGCAGGAGCAAACGCCGGCCCAATGCACCGGAAGGATGGGAGCGGGCAAAATCCTCTTCGGTGAATCCGCGTGCCTTGAGCAGCGCCACCGCGAGCGCATCGCCCACGGCCAAGGCAGCCGTCGTGCTGGCCGTGGGCGCCAGATTGAGCGGGCAAGCCTCGGCCGGCACGCCGATGTCCAAATGCACGGTCGCAACACGCGCCAGCGTCGAGGTTGAATTGCCGGTAAAGGCGATCAACGGCACGCCCAAACGCTTGATCGCCGGGACAAGGGTTAGGATTTCATCCGTTTCCCCGGAATTGGACAGGGCGAGCACCGCATCGTCGCGCGTGATCATGCCGATGTCGCCGTGGCTCGCTTCACCGGGATGCATGAAAAATGCCGGAGTCCCGGTACTGGCCAGGGTCGCGGCGATTTTGCCGCCGATATGGCCCGATTTACCCATACCCGTGACGGCAATTCGTCCACGGCAGGTAAGACAAATGCGGCAGGCGCGTGCAAACTCCCACCCCAAGCGGGGCACCTGAGCTCGCAAACCGTCGATCTCCACGGCGAGCGCCTGGCGGCCGAGGTCGACGAGGCTTGAATCCGTGTAGGAGGAGTCCATCGGTGAATGATACAACTAAGGAGAGTGCATGAACCCACAACAGGTAGCCGAGCTGATTCAACGCGGCCTGGCCGGCAGCCGCGCGTCGGTCACGAGCGGGGATAATGTGCATTTCGAGGCGGTGGTAATCGCCCCGGCTTTCGCCGGCAAGCGGCCCCTGCAGCGGCACCAACTGGTATACGCGACGCTGGGGAGCGCGATGGGCAACGAGATTCACGCACTCGCTTTGCAGGTTTTTACACCGGAAGAGTATGCGGGCGGTCGGGCCGATGGTTAAGGCACATGGATAAACTGCAAATTCAAGGCGGCATACCGCTCGAAGGCGAAATCCGCATTTCCGGGGCCAAAAACGCCACTTTACCGATATTGGCGGGCTGTTTGCTGGCGGACGGACCGGTGACCGTCTCGAACGTGCCGCACCTGCACGACGTCACCACCATGATCGAGCTGCTCGGGCGCATGGGGGTCAGCGTGACCATTGACGAGAAAATGCGCATTGAGGTCGATGCGTCGACGATCAAGGAATACTTTGCTCCCTACCAACTCGTGAAGACCATGCGCGCATCGATTTTGGTGCTCGGCCCGCTGCTCGCGCGCTTTGGATCCGCGGACGTATCGCTGCCCGGCGGGTGCGCCATCGGTGCTCGCCCGGTCAATATTCATGTCGCCGGTTTGCAAGCCATGGGCGCCGACATTCACATCGAAAACGGCTACATCAAAGCGCGCGCCAAGCGCCTGAAGGGGACACGTCTGGTGCTGGAGACCGTCACCGTGACCGGCACGGAGAACCTCATGATGGCCGCTGCCCTCGCCGAGGGCGAGACGGTGCTGGAGAACGCGGCGCGCGAGCCGGAAGTGGTGGATCTTGCAAACTTTCTGTGCGCCATGGGCGCCAAGATCAGGGGCGCGGGCACCGACAAGATCGTCATCGAGGGCGTGGAGCGGCTGCGCGGCACGGCTTACGATGTGTTGCCCGATCGCATCGAGAGCGGCACCTACTTGGTCGCGGGCGCCATCACCGGCGGGCACGTCAGGGTGAAGAACACGCGGCCCGACCATTTGGACGCCGTGGTCGACAAATTACGGGAAGCGGGCGCCACGGTCGGTGTGGGCGAGAGTTGGGTCGAAGTCGACATGCGCGGCCGGCGGCCGGATGCGGTCGATATTCGGACCGCGCCGTACCCGGCATTTCCCACCGACATGCAGGCGCAATTCGCGGCGCTCAACACCGTCGCCACCGGCGTCGGCACCATCATCGAGACTATTTTCGAGAACAGGTTCATGCACATGCTGGAGATGCGGCGCATGGGTGCGGAGATCCGGCTCGAGGGCAACATGGCCATCATCAAGGGCGTCGATCGGCTCACCGCCGCGCCCGTCATGGCGACCGATTTGCGCGCCTCGGCAAGCCTGGTGTTGGCTGGATTGGTCGCCGACGGCCGCACCGAGATCGAACGGATCTATCATATCGATCGCGGCTACGAGACCATCGAGGAGAAACTACAGCAGCTCGGCGCGCGTATTCGCCGCACGCCTGGCTGAAGCGCGGGGCGGCTAGTGCTGCGCCAGGCGCGTCGGCCGCTCGGTGACGGTGAGCTTGATCGCATAGGGTTCTCGTCCATGGCGGCCGGCCAGCTCGACCGGTGCGCCGGGTTTGAGGGCCGCCACTTTGCTCACCAGGTCCTGTGAGCTGCGAACCGCTTCGCCGTCGAGCGCCGTGACCAGGTCGCCGGGTCGGACGCCGGCCGCGAACGCCGGGCTCTTGACCAGGATGTTGACCACGGTGACGCCGCCTTCGGCGATGCCGAGCTGCGCCGCCTGCTCGTTGGACAGGTCCTGCGGCACGAATCCCAACCAGCCGCGTACCACGTGGCCGTGCGTCAGTATTTGCTCCATGACGCCGCGCACCAGGTTGATGGGAATTGCAAAGCCGATGCCTTCGGGACCCCCGTAGGTGCGGTTCAGCACGGCGGTATTGATGCCGACCAGATCGCCGTGGGCGTCGATGAGCGCGCCTCCGGAATTGCCGAGGTTGATGGCGGCGTCGGTTTGGATGAAATTCTCGAAGGTGGCGAGCCCAAGTTGGCCGCGACCGGTGGCGCTGACGATGCCCTGCGTCACGGTCTGGCTCAAGCCGTATGGATTGCCGATGGCCAGCACGATATCGCCCACTCGCAACGTGTCGGAGCGGCCCAACGGCATGATCGGCAGGTTCCCGATCGACAAGGCGAGAATGGCGAGATCGGTGTCCGGGTCCTGACCGACGATGGTCGCTTCGGCGATGCGACCGTCGGCCAGCTGCACCCTGATGGAATCGGCGCCCGCAATCACGTGTTGATTGGTGACGATGGTGCCCTTCGCATCCACGATCACCCCTGACCCCAAGCTGCGCTCGACGTGCTGGCGGTAACTCGGCCAATAATCGCCGAACAGTTGGTCGAGGGGCGCCGGCTGGCTGCGCTCGGTGATGACGCGCGCCGTGTAGATGTTGACCACCGCCGGCGCCGCGCGTGCAACCGCATCGGCAAAGCTCTGCATGCCGACGGAGCGAGCGGGTGCCGGCGCGGAGTCACGCACCGGCGCGCTGACGGCGCCCAACAACGCGGGCTTCCACCAAACCACCAGGAAAGCGCCGGCCAAGCCGACCACTGTTGCTCGCAGCAAGAAACTCGCGACCATGCGCACGCTCTTCAAACCCACTCCCCATGCGCGGCTTAGGACTACCCTTAACTGTGTATAATGCGCTCCCAATAATCTTTGGGAAACACTGTGGCCACAGGGGTTTGCGTGAAGAATTGTCAACATTGCGCCCGGTCGCCGGTGAATAGTGTGGAGACATCGTAATGACTGAGCCGGTCGACCAAAGCCGCCGCCGCCTGCTTACGATGGCCACTGCCGGAATGGGCGCGGTGGGCATTGCTTTCGCCGCGGTGCCGTTCATCGCTTCGTGGAACCCGAGCGAACGGGCGAAAGCGCTCGGCGCGCCGGTGGCCGTCGATGCGTCGAAGCTCGAGGAAGGCCAAATGCTGAAGGTCGTGTGGCGCGGCCAGCCGGTGTTCATCGTGCGCCGGAGCAAGGCCGTCGTCGCGGAGCTCGGCAACCACGATGCCTTGCTCGCCGACCCGAAATCGAAAGATTCGCGGCAGCCCACATACATCGCCGATACGGGAGCGGCCCGTGCGCGCAATCCCGAGTACTGGGTTGGATTGGCGGTCTGTACCCATCTGGGATGCTCGCCGCTCGGCGCTTTTGAACCGAACAATGCGTTTCAGGTGGCGGGCACCGATTTGGGTCAGAACTGGCCCGGCGGATTCTATTGCCCCTGCCATGGTTCTAAATTCGACATTTCCGGCCGTGTATTCAAGAGTATGCCGGCGCCAAAAAACCTCACGGTTCCGTCGTACACGTTCACCGGCGATGCGCGCATCGTGATCGGCACCGACGAGAATCCGAAGACAGCTTGAATTACGCAATGAGGCTCCGCGATGGCCGCAGCACCTGAATCCGGCGCCAGCACCAAGGGCTTGATCGGCTGGATCGATCGGCGCTTTCCATTGACCGTACTATGGCGGACGCAGGTTGCGGAGTATTACGCGCCGAAGAACTTCAACTTCTGGTACTACTTCGGATCATTGGCGATGTTGGTTCTGGTGAACCAATTGATCACCGGAATATTCCTGACGATGAATTACAAGCCGTCTTCGGCGGAAGCGTTCGCGTCGGTCGAATACATCATGCGTGACGTCAATTGGGGTTGGCTGATCCGCTATCTGCACTCGACCGGCGCCTCGGCCTTCTTCATCGTGGTCTATTTGCACATGTTCCGTTCGCTGTTGTACGGCTCGCATCGCAAACCGCGCGAACTGCTGTGGATATTCGGCTGTTTATTGTTCTTGGGGCTCATGGCGGAAGGCTTCCTGGGCTATGTGCTGCCGTGGGGCAACATGAGCTACTGGGGTGCGCAAGTGATCGTCTCCTTGTTCGGCAGCTTGCCGGTGATCGGCGGCGGACTGGTGGACTGGATTCGCGGCGATTACGTCATCGCCGACGCCACGCTGAATCGATTCTTCGCGCTGCACGTGGCCGCATTGCCCCTCGCCCTGGTGTTTCTCATGATTGCGCATCTCATGGCGCTGCATGAAGTGGGGTCCAACAACCCAGACGGCATCGACATCAAGAAGCACCAGGACGGGCAAGGCATTCCGCTCGACGGCATCCCGTTTCATCCGTACTACACGGTGAAGGATTTGATGGGCGTGATGTTCTTCCTGCTGCTGTTCTGCGCGGTGATCTTCTTTGCGCCGGCATTCGGCGGCTTGTTTCTGGAGGCGCCGAATTTCGAGCCCGCCAATCCCCTGCAGACGCCGCCGCACATTGCCCCGGTGTGGTATTTCACGCCGTTCTACGCCATGTTGCGGGCGGTGCCCTCGTTCGCTGGCACGCAGGTGTGGGGCGTGTTGGTGATGGGCGCTTCGGTCATGATTTTGTTCTTCGTTCCCTGGCTCGACCGGTCGCCGGTTGCCTCGATCCGCTATCGCGGACCGGTATACAAATTCATGTTGGCAATTTTCGTCGTGGCGTTCATCACGCTGGGCATTTGCGGCTTGCGGCCGCCCGCGGGAATCTACCCGTTGCTGGCCAAGATCTGCACGGTCCTGTATTTCGCTTTTTTTCTGCTGATGCCATGGTACACCAGATTCGACAGGGTGAAGCCCGTGCCCGAGAGGGTGACCTGACATGATCAAGCGCGCGCTGCTGATCACGACCGCGGTGCTGCCCGCTCTTGCCCTCACCGCGCTCCCGGTCCCGGTCGCGGCCCAAGAAGGCGAGACCGCGCTGCTGCATGCCGCTACGGACATCCGAGACGTGAAGTCGCTGCAGCGCGGTGCGCGCAATTTCATGAATTATTGTTCCGGCTGCCACTCTTTGACGTACCTGCGCTACAACCGCATGGCGGCGGATTTGCACCTGTCGGATAAGGAACTCGCCGACCTGATGCTCACGTCGGATAATGTGTTCGATGGAATCAACAGCAGCATGCCGCCGGCGGATGCGGCGCAGTGGTTCGGCAAGCAGCCGCCCGATCTGTCGCTGATCGCGCGGCAGCGCGGCCCGGACTACCTCTACTCGTTCCTGAAGGGGTTTTATGTCGATTCGACGCGCATTTGGGGCGTCAACAACCTGTATCTGCCCAGCGCCGCGATGCCCGACATTCTGGCGGACAGGCAGGGCTTGCAAAAGCCGGTGTTCAAGAACGAATCGGACGCGAATGGCGGCGCCCACATGGTGCTGGTAGGCGTGGAGCCGATGTCTGCGGGCGCCATGTCGCCGCAGGAGTATGATGTGCTGGTGCGTGACATCGCGAACTTTCTGGATTATGCCGGCGAGCCCATCAAGGCGACGCGCGAATCCTTGGGTGTATACGTGATGCTGTTCTTGCTGGTGGGTTTCGTGCTTACCTACTTGTTGAAAAAAGAATATTGGAAGGACGTCCACTGAACGCAGCCGCGGGACTTTCCGATTGTTCCTGGTCCTAGGAGATCTCGTTAGTGGTACGTCGCTCGGTGATGACTCTATTTTCGGCCCCGACTGACCCGTGGAGCCACCGTACGCGGCTGGTTCTCGCCGAGAAGGGAATCGCGATCGAGTTGGTGAACGTAGATCCCAACAAGCTGCCGGAAGACCTTCTCGATTTGAATCCCTATCACAGCCTGCCGACGCTGGTGGATCGGGATCTGGTGCTGTACGACTCCAGGGTGATCATCGAGTATCTGGACGAGCGCTTTCCGCATCCGCCGCTGATGCCGATAGACCCGGTGACCCGGGCGCAGTTCCGCGTCGCATTGTATCGGGTGGAGCGCGACTGGTATGCCCTGGCGCGCGACATCGAGTCCGATCCGCAAAGCAAGACGGCGGCGCAAAGCCGCAAGGTCTTGGGTGAGGCGATTTGCGCCAGCGCCGAGGTTTTCAAGGCGAAGCCGTTTTTCCTCAGCGATGAGTTCTCCTTGGTGGATGCCAGCATCGCGCCGATTCTGTGGCGTTTGCGGGCCTACGGCATAGAACTGCCGGTTCAGGCTCAGCCGATCGTCAAATACATGAATTCGATATTCGCACGGCCCACATTCCGCCTTTGCTTGACCCCCGACGAACGAGCGATGCGATCTTGAAGCCGCGCCGACCCTACCTGCTGCGGGCGCTGCATGAATGGATCACCGACAGCGGCGAGACGCCGCACGTCGTGGTGGATGCCGCGGCCGAGGGCGTGATCGTGCCGCGTCAATACGTGAAAGACGGGAAAATCGTGCTCAATGTGAGCTTTTCCGCCACGCAGATGTTGAAATTGGGCAATGACGTCGTCAGTTTCGAGGCGCGCTTCGGCGGCGTCGGATTCGCGGTGCAGGTGCCGGTGCGCGCGATCTTGGGCATTTACGCGCGCGAGACCGGCCAGGGCATGATTTTTCCCGAAGGCGACGCCGATCCCGATCCGACGGACGGTCCGCCGGCATCGCCCGGCAAGGCGACCCCGGGAGCTCCCGCGTCGAAGCGGCCGAAGCTCCAGGTCGTCAAGTAACGCAAGCTCCTCGCACGGCGCGAACTCCTTACGCGAAGCGAAACCCTTACGCGGCGCGAAAAGCGTCCTTGACCCATTCGAGCTCGGGGGCGCGTTCCGGCAGCCCCTGCAGGCCGATGACGTCGAATCGCAGCAGGGCGTTGCGCCACCGGGGCGACGTCTTGAGCAAATAGCGTGTGGCACGAATGATCTTGCGCCGCTTGCGCCAGGTGACCGACGCGAGCGCGCCGCCGTAGTCATGGCGGCTGCGTTGCCGCACTTCGACCACCACCAGCACCTCGCCGTCGCGGCACAGAAGATCGAGTTCTCCGCCCTTGCACCGAATGTTGCGTGCGAGCACCTCGAGGCCACGGGCGCTCAAGTATTCGGCCGCGAGCGCTTCGGCGTCCCGGCCGCGCTGCCGCCGCAATTGCCCGCGGTCCGATTGCCGTGCCATCGACCGTGAAGCATGCGCCCGAAGGCCTGCACCGTCGCCGGCGCAATCTGCCGTGTTTGCACCGAAATCGCGCGCCCAACGGATGTCTGCGCGACGAGCGGCGCTTTTTAAGGGGCGACCGGTATTCCGTTTCGCATCTGCACCCAGAGCAGCTCGCGGCGGATTCGATTCTGATTGTCCAGGAATAATTCGCCGGTCACTCCGGATAACTCGTTGGTCTGGCTCGGGGTCCTGGCGCGCAGCGCTGGCACGAGGCGATAGGCGTCGAAACCGAAGGCATACAGGCGATCGCGCCGCGCGGTTCGCGCCGGCCACGCCGCGTGCACGCTGTCGCGAATCTCAATGGTTGTCGGATCGTCCGACACCATCCAAGGCATGTCGGGAAATATCATCCCTTCGAGAGCGGCATTGGCGCCGGGGTCGGGTTCGAAGCTGTCCGACGTGGCATAGACCGGTATGTCGCCCGCGTAGTTGAATTTCAGCTGCGGCATGATCAGGCGCGCCGCGCCCGCGGTGTTGCTTGCAATGAACACGAAGTCGGCGTCGGTGCGGTGGCTCGAGGGCTCGCCCCTGACCGCGCGCACCTGCAGGATTTGCCTGATGGTGTCGGAAAAATCGGAGCGCGAGGCTTCATAGCGACCGCTGCTCAAGAGCGCGCCGCCGTGCTGAGATAATTCGTCCGCAAACGCCGCTTGCACGCGATTGCCCCATTCGCCGTCCGCAATGATGGCGACGCCCTTGAGCTTGCCGTCGGCAACCAGACGGCGGGCCACACGGCGCGCCTCGTCCTCCGGCAACAGCGCGAATTGATAGAAGTTGGGCGCGGCGTTCGCCGAGTCGCCGAGAAAATTGAGCGCCAGCAGCGGCGTGCGGCCGGTGTCCAAGGCGGCGACAGCGGCGACATCCTCCTTGGTGAGCGGCCCCACCACGAATCCGGCACCGTCGTCGATCGCCTGCTGATAGGCCGCCGCGGCGGGTTCGGCCGCGACGTCGTATATTTTCAAATGCGGCCGCGAGGCGGCGTCCTGTTCCAAGTAGGCCGCAATGAAGCCGTCGCGCACCGCGACGCCGATCGCTTCGGCGCGGCCCGACAGCGGCAGCAGCAGCGCGATTTGATCGGGAAACTGGCTGGCAACGGCAATTTGATTCTGCGCGATCCCGAGCACGCTGTCATTGGCGGGATGTTGCGGGTACGAGCGCTTCCAATTCGCCAGCGCAGCCGCCGCGTGCATGGGGTTGTGCGTCATCTCCACGGCGATTGGTCCGAGCGCAAGCCAACCGGCGACGATGGGGTCGGTATTGGGCGGCACCTTCAGCGATGCGCCGCTCTCGGCGGCGTGCTTGATCAGGTCGAAGAGTTCCGCGCGGCTGGCGCGCAGCGCCGCAGGGTCCGTCAGATAGCGCTCGCGCTCGACGAAGGCACGCGTGCCCTCCACCGGGTGGCTGGTCAGAAACGCGCCCTCGCCGCGCAACCGCCAATAGTTTTGCGCAAGCTCCGCCTGCGTCGGCACGGCTATCGTATCCAACTCGTGAATTGCGCTCGCCCCGTCGTTCTCCGCCAGAGCGATTTCCGCGGCGACCAGAGCCCGCGATGCGGGCAGCGTGGTGCGCGCTTCGGGTGCCGCCGCGAGAGCTTCCTTGGCCGCAGGCACGTTGCCTGCGATCACCCATTGCTCGGCACTCAGCAGTTCGTAGTTGTCGTGCTCAGCCGGCGTTTCCGCGGCGAGTTGCGCGTACTCCCGCGCGGCATCGGCGTGTTTGCCTTCGGCGGCCAGCCGCTGTGCCTGCCTCTGCTTGTCGGCGGCGGATTCCGTGGGCTTCACCAGGCTGCAGGCGGTCGCGAGTAGCGATGCCGCAAGCAGCGCGCAGAGCATCGGCCGTGGACGTCGGGAGATCACTGCCATACCCTGCATTCCTCGCTACCATATACGATCGCAACCAGGGGATTATAGTGACAAACCAGCCCGCGGGTCGGCTCTACGTGGTGGCCACGCCGATCGGCAATCTGGGCGACATCAGCGTGCGCGCCTTGGAGACATTGCGCAGCTGCGCCCTGATCGCAGCCGAGGATACGCGCCATACGGGCTGCCTATTGAAGCATTTCGGCATCCAAACGCCCCTGGTGTCCTTGCATGATCACAACGAACTCAAACGATCGCCCGAGTTGGTCTGGCGGATGCAGAGCGGAGTCACGGTCGCGTTGGTGAGCGATGCCGGCACTCCTGGGATCAGCGATCCCGGCTTCGATCTGGTGCGCGCCTGCGCCGCGGCCGGCATCGAGATAATCGCGATTCCCGGGCCGTGCGCCGCCGTGGCCGCGTTGTCGATCGCCGCGTTGCCGACCGACCGGTTTTGTTTCGAGGGGTTCCTGCCGGCGCGAGCGCCCGCCCGCCGGGCGCACTTGACTGAGCTGGTCCTGGAGCCGCGCACAATGGTGTTTTACGAATCGCCGCACCGTGTGCGCGATACGCTCGAGGACTGCGCACGGATTCTTGGGTCCGAACGACCCGCCACGGTCGCGCGCGAGATCACCAAGCTGCATGAATCGCTGTACCACGGTTCGCTCTCGCAACTGGCGCTTCGCGCCGCTGCGGAGCCGGATTTTGCGCGCGGCGAAATCGTCTTGATGGTCGCGGGCGCGCCGCGCGATGCCGGCGGCATTACAGGCGACGAGCGCGCGCTCGACCGCGTGCTCAAGCCGCTGTTGGCGGAGCTGCCGCTCAAGCAGGCGGCGCGGTTGGCGGCGCAAATCGCCTCGGTGCGCGACAACGAGGCATACAAGCGGGCGCTGCAGCTCAAACAGGAAGCAGCCTCCTAGGGAAGGCGTGCTATGGTGCGCACCGGAGTCGGCCAGGCAGTCGCTGTGTGCGCGAGCACATGGAGGAAAGTCCGGGCTCCACAGGGCACGGTGCCAGGTAACGCCTGGGGGGCGCGAGCCCACGGAAAGTGCAACAGAAAGATACCGCCTAAGCGCCGCGCAAGCGGCGCCGGTAAGGGTGAAATGGTGCGGTAAGAGCGCACCGCGCTGGTGGCAACACCAGCGGCACGGCAAACCCCACCTGGAGCAAGACCAAATAGGGAAGCGAGCGGTGTTTTGGCCGCGACATGTGGCCCACATGGGCTTCCGGGTAGGTCGCTAGAGTTGCGCGGCGACGCGCATCCCAGAGGAATGACTGCCCACGACAGAACCCGGCTTAACGGCCGACTCCTTTTCAAGCGCTTCGCGCTGGATTCAACGGGGTCGATGCGACCCCGTTCGATATTGTTCGGAGAGCCGGAGGGCCGCGCGCCACCTCGTTAGGGGCTTCGCGCCACTTCCAGGGGCTTCGCCCCACCCGTCAACGGGGTCGATGCGACCCCGGCCGACCGTGGCTCGCTGCGCTCGCCATGAGAAAGATTGCTGGAAGTCAGGCGCTGCGTTCAGAGCGAGAAAAGCCCGCTAACAGATTGATTCGGAAGGAGTCAAGTGTTGGAGCGCGCCGTCGGCCGAGAAATGTGATCTAAGTCACTGTTGTCCCGCGTTTTTTTTAACTTAAGCCGTTGACAGTGCGACACGGCGCTCCCTATAGTGGTGGCCGGTGGGAAAAAGTGGGAGAGAATGGGTTTCAAGACCCATATAAGAATGTTCAGGGGCGCCAACAAACTCACTCTCGATGCCAAAGGCCGGATGGTCATGCCGACCCGGTATCGCGAGCGGCTGCATGAGCGCTGCGGCGGCAAATTGGTCGTCACGGTCGACAAGGATCAATGCCTGCTCATCTACCCCTTACCCGATTGGGAAGAAATCGAGCGCAAGTTAATGCGTCTACCGACCTTGAACCCTCAAGCGCGGCGTCTGCAGCGGCTGATGGTCGGGCACGCCACCGATTTGGAACTCGACGGACACGGCAGGGTGCTGTTGCCGCCGCAGTTGCGCGAGTTCGGTTCGCTGACGCGCGATGCCGTGCTCATCGGCCAGGGCTTGCGCTTCGAGTTGTGGGATGAGGCCCGCTGGAACGAGCGGCGCGACGAATGGTTGGCGAGCAAAGAAACCGCGACCGATCTGCCCATCGAACTTGAAACGCTTTCGCTGTAAGCGTTAGCGGGCGGGCGCGAGCGATGGGCGATTCGGCAGCGGGACACACGCCGGTATTGTTACCACAGGTGTTGGCGGCGTTGAACATACGGGCAAGTGGCACCTACTTGGACGCCACTTATGGGCGGGGCGGGCATGCAGGGGCGATTTTGGAGAAGCTCATCGCTGATGGCCGATTGCTGTGTCTCGACCGCGACTCTGTCGCCATCGCCGAAGCGAAGGTGCGCTTCGCCGCCGATCCGCGCGTCGCGATTTTTCGCGCACGCTTTTCCGCACTTGCCGCGTGCGCCGATCAGGTCGAGCCCGGTCTCAAATTCGACGGCATGCTGTTCGATTTGGGAGTCTCCTCGCCGCAGCTCGACGACCCCGCCCGCGGATTCAGCTTCATGCACGATGGGCCGCTCGACATGCGCATGAGCAAGGACGAGGGAGCGAGCGCCGCCGACGTGGTCAATACTGCGTCGGAAGCGGAACTCATCCGCATATTTCGGGAATTCGGCGAAGAGCGGCTGGCGCCGCGCATCGCGCGCGCCATCGTCGCCGACCGCCGTTCCCGGCCGTTCGAGAGCACCGCGCAACTCGCCGGAATGATCGAACGCGTCGCGCGCGCCGCGCGCGGCACCGAACGACACAAACACCCGGCTACCCGGGTGTTTCAGGCGCTGCGCATCCACGTGAATCGTGAACTCGCGGAGCTGGAAGCCGCGCTCGAAGCCGCGCTCGAGCGCTTGGCGCCGCACGGACGGCTTGCAGTCATCAGCTTTCATTCGCTCGAGGATCGCATGGTGAAGCAATTCATGCGCCGCCATTCGCTCACCGATCCGATGTACGCCGGCTTTCCGCAGGTGCCGGCGCATGCGCGCCCGAAGCTCAGATTGGTGGGCAAGTCGATTCAGGCTGAGCCGCAGGAAACCGCGAGCAACCCGCGTGCGCGCAGCGCGCGGCTGCGCGTTGCCGAACGATTGAGCGAGGAAATGGCCGCATGAGGATTCGCAAACTGCTGCCCGCGCTTCTGCCGGTATTGTGGCTCGCGGTGCTGGGGGGCGCCGTGCAGGTGATCTACGCGCGGCACAAGGCCCGCGAAATGTTCGTGCGCTTGGAAAAGCTCAATGCCGAACGCGATTCGCTCGAGATAGAGTGGGGTCGTCTGCAGCTCGAGCAGAGCTATTGGTCCTCGCATGCGTTCGTCGAGCGAGTCGCCAACAGCAAGCTGCAGATGAGTTTGCCGCAAACTCGCGAAGTGCGGATCGTGCGACCGTGAAGCAGCGATCGAGCGAAAGCGCACCCAAGGCGAACGGCTATCGCTGGCGCGCGGCGGTGGTGCTCGCATTGGTGGTGCTGGCCGCGGCCGCGCTCGCGATGCGCGCGGTCGAGCTGCAATTGCTCGATCACGGCTTTCTCGCCAAGCAAGGCGACGACCGATCGATGCGCGTGGTCAAGATCGCGGCGCATCGCGGCGCGATCACGGACCGGTCCGGCGAGCCGTTGGCCGTCAGCACGCCGGTCGACAGCGTGTGGGTCAATCCGCAGGAGCTGAACGACAACATCGACCAGCTGCCGAAGCTCGCCAAGGCCTTGAAAGAGGATCAACAGTCGCTGGCGCGGCGCATCACCAGCAATCTCGATCGCGAATTCCTCTACCTGGTGCGGCACATGCCTCCCGATCAAGCCGCGCAAATCAAGGCATTGGGAATTCCGGGCGTGTATTTGCTGCGCGAGTACCGGCGTTACTATCCGGCGGGTGAAGTCGCGGGGCACGTGGTCGGATTCACCACCATCGACGACAAGGGGCAGGAGGGCCTGGAGCTCGGATACGATCAATTGCTGAACGGCGATGACGGCGCCAAGCGCGTCATTCAAGATCTGTACGGCCGCTATGTCGAGAACGTCGAGAGCATTCGCGCGCCGCGACCGGGACGCGATCTGGTGACGAGCATCGACCTGCGCATTCAGTATCTGGCGTATCGGGAGCTGAAGGCGGCGATGCAGGAATTCCGCGCGCACGCGGGGTCGGTCATCGTCATCGACGTCGACACCGGCGAAGTGTTGGCCATGGTGAATCAACCGTCCTACAACCCCAACGATCGGGAGCAGCTCAAGGCGGGTCTGTATCGAAATCGCGCCGCCACGGACATTTTCGAACCCGGTTCCAGCGTCAAGCCCTTCATCATGGCGGCGGCGCTCGCCTCAGGGCAGTATCACCCTGACAGCGTGGTGGACACCTCACCCGGCTTCTTCATGGTCGGCAACAAGATGGAGGAGGACGAGGAAAATCTCGGCGTCATCGATTTGGCGACGATCCTCGCCAAATCCAGCAACGTCGGCACCGCCAAAGTCGCGCTGTCGCTCAAGCCCGAACAGATATGGAACACGCTGACCGGCTTGGGGTTGGGCCAGGTCACCGGCAGCGGCTATCCCGGCGAGTCGGCCGGCATGTTGAGTAATTATGCGCATTGGCGGCCGGTCGGCATCGCCACGCTGTCGCATGGCTACGGGCTGTCGGTCACCCCGCTGCAATTGGCGCACGCCTACGCCACCATCGGCGCCGGCGGGGTGAAGCGCCCGATTTCCTTCGAGCGCGTATCCGGACCGGTGCCGGGCGAACAAGTCCTCGATCCCAAGGTGGCGCACGAGCTGGTGCAATTGATGGAGCATGTGGTGGAGAAGGGCGGCACCGCGACCCGCGCTTCGCTCATCGGCTATCGCGTCTCGGGGAAGACGGGCACCGCGTTCAAATCGATTGCCGGAGGTTATTCGACCGACCGCTACATGGCCGTGTTCGCGGGTCTGGTGCCGGCCTCGCATCCCAAGCTGGCGACGGTCGTGGTGATCGATGAACCGAACGGCGATTTGCATCCGGGCGGCCTGCACCAGGGCGGCCAGGTGGCGGCGCCGGTCTTCGCCAGCGTGATGGCCGGTGCGCTGCGCTTGATGGACGTGCCGCCGGATGATTTGCAGAACGTGCCCGCGGCGAAGCTGGTGCAGGTCAACGCAACGCCATGAGTGAAGGCAGCGTGTCCCTCATGTGGCTCCTCGACGGCATTTGCGTCGTGCCAAAGAATGACAGCCGCGTTCTAGACATCACGCTCGACAGCCGCGAAGTACGCCGTGGCGGCCTGTTCTTTGCGTTGCGCGGGGGCCGATCGCACGGGCTTGAATTCGCGGCCGACGCCGCGGCGCGCGGCGCGAGCGCGGTGTTGTGGGAGCCTGGTCCCGGCATCGCAGCGCCGGTATTGCCGCCGGCGGTTTTCGCCGCTCCGGTTGCGGACCTCGGCAATCTGGTGGGCCGCATTGCCGATCGGTTCTTTGGCCGGCCGTCATCGCAGCTGCACATCGTCGGGGTCACCGGCACCAACGGCAAAACCACCTGTGCCTATCTGATAGCGCAATGCCTCGAGCGGCTCAAATTCGATGCGGCTTACATGGGCACGATCGGCCGCGGCCGCATCGGTGCGCTCGAGGTGCCGGCCCATACCACGCCCGATGCGGTCAGCGTGCACCGCACCCTCGCAGAGTTCAAATCGCAGGGCGTGCGCGTGGTGGCGATGGAGGTGTCCTCGCATGCCTTGGATCAAGGCCGGGTGGACGGCGTGCGCTTCCACTCGGCCGCGTTCACCAACTTGACCCGCGACCATTTGGACTACCACCCCTCGATGCAAGCTTACGGCGCCGCGAAGGCGCGTCTGTTCGAGATTGAAGATCTGCAGCACGTCATCATCAATATCGGCGACTCCTTCGGCCGCGAGCTGGCGCAGCGCCATGCCGGCCGCGCTGCGCTGACGGTGGTCTGGATCGGCGCCGGCGAGGCCGGATGGCCGGCTGCGGGTTCGTTGCATGCGAGCGAGGTGGCGCTCGAGCGGCACGGGGTGTCGATGTCGATCGACGGCAGTTTCGGCACGCTGCGCGTGAGCACTCAACTGCTCGGCCGATTCAACGCGGAGAACTCGCTGGTGGTGCTCGGCTGCTTGCTGGCGCTCGGCGTCCCGCTTAAGGACGCGGCCGCGGCACTGGCGCAGTGCACCGCGCCGCCCGGCCGCATGGAGCTGATCGAGCCCAAGGTGCGCGGCAAGCCGTTGGCCGTGATCGATTACGCGCATACGCCGGACGCGCTCGCCAAGGCCTTGTCCAGTCTGCGTGAACACTGCCGCGGCGCACTGTGGTGCGTATTCGGTTGCGGCGGCGATCGCGACCCCGGCAAGCGGCCGATGATGGGCGCCATTGCCGACGAACTCGCCGACCAGATCATCGTCACCGACGATAACCCGCGCTCCGAGGATCCGCAGGACATCATTCGCGGCATCGCCGGCGGCATCAAGTCGCATGGTGCGCGGGTGATCCACGATCGCGCCGCGGCGATCGCGGCGGCGCTCAACGAAGCCGCCGCGGCCGACGTGGTGCTCATCGCCGGCAAGGGACATGAGGATTATCAAATCTACGGCGCGACGCGCCGCAGCTTCAGCGATCGGCAAGAAGCGCTGCGCCATTTGGGGGCAGCGGCATGATCGGGCAGCCGCGATGAAGCGCACCTTGAGCGAGGCGGCCAAAACGCTCGGCGGCCGGCTGATCGGCGAAGATCGGCCCTATTGCTCGGTGTCGAGCGACAGCCGCACGCTGATGGCGGGGGCGTTATTCGTCGCGCTGCGCGGGCCGAAATTCGACGGTGCCGATTTCGCCGAGGCGGCCGCGGCGCGCGGCGCCGTCGGCGCCATCGTCGAGCGCGCGGTGCCCGCGGTCGCGTTGCCGCAAATCCTGGTGGCGGACGGGTTGCGCGCCCTGCAGCAATTGGCGCAGGCGTGGCGCGGGTCTTTTTCCATCCCCATCGTGGCGGTGGGCGGCAGCAACGGCAAGACCACCGTCAAGGGCATGACGGCGGCGATTCTGGCGCGCCGCGGCCCATGCATGGCAACCCACGGCAATCTCAACAATCACATCGGCGTGCCCCTGACGCTGATGCGCTTGGAGCCTTCGCACCGCAGCGCGGTGATCGAGATGGGTGCAAATCGCATCGGCGACGTGGCCGAACTCGTGCGCCTCGCGCGGCCGACGGTGGGTTTGATCACCAACGCCGGCGCAGAACATCTCGAGGGCTTCGGCGATCTGGACGGTGTAGCCAAGGGCGAAGGTGAAATGGTCGCCGGGCTCGAACCGACCGCCACGGCGGTCATCAACGCCGACGACGCCTACGCGGGTTATTGGCGTTCGATATCGACGGCGGCGCGCATCGTCACTTTCGGAGTGCACGGCGCTGCGGATTTCACCGCGAAGATTCCCCTCCAGGCGATCGAGCGCGGGGAATTCTCCACCCGATTCACGCTCGTGTGTCCGCTGGGCGAGCGCGCGATCACGCTCAAGGTGGGCGGTGCGCACAATATCGCCAATGCGCTCGGCGCGGCGAGTGCCGCGAGCGCGGCCGATGCGTCCCTCGATGACATCGCGGCGGGGCTGGCGGACTTTCGCGCCGTGTCCGGCCGGCTGCAGCTCAAGGCGGGTCTGCGCGACAGCTGGATCATCGACGATTCCTACAACGCCAACCCCAGTTCGGTGCGCGCCGGCCTCGAGGTACTGCGTTCGGTCCCGGGCACCACCTGGCTGGTGCTCGCGGACATGGCCGAGCTGGGGGAACACACCTCGGATAGTCACGCCCACACCGGCAGCTACGCGCGGGTTTGCGGAGTCAAGCGTCTGTTCGCTTTCGGACCGCAGAGTTCGCGAGCGGCCGAGACCTTCGGGCCCGGAGCGGAGTGGTTTGCCGACGTCGATTCGCTGATCCGCCGGCTGCAGGCGGAGCTGGCGCCGGGCGTCACGGTGCTGATCAAGGGATCGCGCATGAATCGTCTGGAGCGCGTGGTGCAGGCGCTCAGCGCAGGAGCAGGCTGACCCCTATGTTGCTTTATCTCTCGGAATATCTTGCCAAGAGCTACTCCGGCTTCCACGTGTTTCAGTATCTGACGCTGCGCGGCATTCTTGCCGCGATGACGGCGCTCGCCATGGCGATGTTCATCGGGCCGCGCATGATTGCCGCGTTGAACCGCTACCAGATCGGCCAGCAAGTGCGCACCGACGGCCCGCAGTCGCACCTTCAAAAATCGGGAACACCCACCATGGGCGGCGGACTCATCCTGGTGTCGATGGTGTTCGGCACGCTGCTGTGGGCCGATTTGTCCAGCCGCTTCATCTGGGTGCTGGTCGGAGCGACGTCCGCTTTCGGCGGCATCGGTTTCTACGATGATTATCTGAAATTGGTGGTGGGCAACTCCAAGGGCCTGTCGCCGCGCTACAAGTATCTGGCGCAGTCGGTGGCCGCCCTGTGCGCGGCATTCTGTCTGCACGCCCTGCATCAGTCGGTGGCCGAGACCTCGCTGTACGTTCCGTTCTTCAAGACCGTGGCGGTTCCGATGTCCACGGCGGGATTCCTCGCATTCGCCTACTTCGTCATCGTCGGCACCAGCAATGCCGTGAATCTGACCGATGGCCTAGACGGTCTGGCGATCATGCCCGCCGTGATGGTCGCCGCGGCGCTGGGGGTATTCGCCTACGCCACCGGGAACGTCAAATTCGCCGCCTATCTGCAGATCCCGTACATCACCGGGGTCGGCGAAGTGCTGATCTTCTGCGCCACCACGGTCGGTTCCGGCCTCGGATTCCTCTGGTTCAACTCCTATCCGGCGGAAGTGTTCATGGGCGATGTCGGCGCATTGGCCATCGGCGCCGCGCTCGGCACCGTCGCGGTGATCGTACGGCAGGAGATCGTGCTGTTCGTGATGGGCGGCGTATTCGTGCTCGAGACGGTCTCGGTGATGCTGCAGGTGGCGTCGTTCAAGCTCACCGGCAAGCGCATCTTTCGCATGGCGCCGCTGCATCATCATTTCGAGCTCAAGGGGTGGTCGGAGCCCAAGGTCATCGTGCGCTTCTGGATCATCAGTTTCGTGCTGGTGTTGGCCGGCCTTGCCACCTTGAAGATCCGCTGATGGCAAGCGTGGTAGTCGGTCTCGGCAAGACAGGGGCTTCGTGCTTACGCTTTCTGGCGAAGCGTGGAATTGCCGTGTCGGCCACCGATACGCGCACGGCCCCTCCGGGACTCACCGAACTCGGCGGCCTCGCCAAGACTCTCGACATCCGCTTGGGAGGCTTCGATCTGTCGCTGCTCGACGGCGCATCGCAGTTGTTGATTTCGCCCGGCGTATCGCTCCGGGAGCCGATTGCATCGCAGGCGCGGGCGCGCGGCATCGAGGTGTTGGGCGATATCGAGCTGTTCGCCCGTGCGGTGCGCGCGCCGGTCATCGGCATCACCGGCACCAACGGCAAGAGCACCGTCACCAGCCTGGTCGCGTCGATGGCCGCGGCCGCCGGGCGCCGGGTGCTCGCCGGCGGTAATCTGGGGGTCCCGGCTTTGGATCTGTTGGAGCAGCCGGTTCCCGACCTGTATGTGCTGGAGCTGTCGAGTTTTCAGCTGGAAACCACTTCCTCGCTGGCGCTCAAGGCCGCCGTGGTTCTCAACGTCACCGCGGATCACATGGACCGCTATGCGTCGATCGAGGACTATGCGCGCGCCAAGGCGCGGATATTCGCCAGGGCTGCAACGATGGTGCTGAATGCGGACGACCCTCTGGTGGCGGCGATGCGCCGCGACGGGACGCACGTCGTGACATTCTCCACGCAGCGCCCCGACGTCGATTTCTTGCTGCTGGAGAGCGGCAAGAGCACGGTATTGGCGCGCCGCGGCGAGCCCTTGCTCGATACCTCGCGCATGAAGATCAGCGGATTGCACAATGCCGCCAACGCTTTGGCGGCGCTCGCGCTGGGAGAAGCGGCCGGTTTGGAACTGCCCCCGATGCTTGCGGCGCTCGAATCCTTTCCGGGCCTGAAGCACCGTTCGGCGTGGATCGCCGATATCGCCGGCGTGCGCTTCGTCGATGATTCGAAGGGCACGAACGTGGGTGCGACCATCGCGGCGGTCTCGGGCCTGCGCGGACCGTTGGTCGTGATCGCCGGCGGGGAGGGCAAGGGCCAGGATTTCGCGCCGCTCGCCCCCGTATTCAGCGGCAAGGTCAGGCACGCCGTGCTCATCGGCAAGGACGCACCGGCCGTCGCGGCCGCGCTCAAGGGCGTGTGCACGGTCGAGCGGGCGGCGACGCTCGAAGCGGCAGTGCGCGCCGCCGCCGCCGCCGCGCGGCCGGGCGAGACGGTGCTGCTGTCGCCCGCCTGCTCGAGTCTCGACATGTTTCGCGATTACGCTCATCGCGGCGAGGTTTTCGCCGCCGCGGTACGCGCGCTCGCAGGGCCGCCGCCATGAACGCCACGACCATGTCCTATGGCATGCGCGCGCGGGAACGGATGCCGTTCGCGTGGGACACGATCACCCTCGGTCTGGTAGCCGCTCTGCTGCTGGTCGGTCTGATCATGGTGACCTCCGCCTCGATGTCGATCGCCGCCAAGGATCTCGGCGACCCGTTCTACTTCTTGGAGCGCCAGTTCGCTTTCTGCCTGGTCGGAGTACTGTGCGCCTGGGTGCTCACGCGCGTGCCGGTGCGTTTGTGGGACAAGTACAGCCTCGCGCTGTGTCTGTTCGGGCTGCTGCTGCTGCTGCTGGTGCTGATCCCGGGCCTGGGCGCCACGGTTAATGGAGCGCGGCGTTGGATGCGCGTCGGCCCCATGAATTTTCAGGTGTCCGAACTCGCCAAAGTGCTGGTGTTGACCTGGGTGTGCAGCTACTGCGTGCGCAAACGCACCGAGCTCACGCAAACCTTCTCGGGTCTCGGCAAACCGGTGGGATTGTTGACGGTCGCCGCGCTGCTGCTGCTGCTGGAGCCGGATTTCGGCGCCGCCACGGTCTTGTTCGCCACCGGCTTCGCGGTGCTGTTCGTCGCGGGCGCGCGCCTGCGCTACGTCGCATTGCTGGTCTGTGCGGCGGCGCTGGCATTCGCGGTGCTCGCGCTGACTTCGGCGTATCGCTTGAAGCGGCTCACCGGCTTCCTGCACCCCTGGGACGATCCGTTCAACGGCGGCTTTCAATTGACGCAGTCGCTGATCGCGATCGGCCGCGGCTCATGGTTGGGCGTCGGGCTCGGCAGCAGCGTGCAGAAGCTGTTCTACCTGCCCGAGGCGCACACGGATTTCGTATTTGCGGTGCTCGCCGAGGAACTGGGATTGGCGGGCGTGATTGGCGTGCTCGCCCTGTTTGTCGCGCTGGTGTGGCGCGCCTTTCAAATTTCGCGCATGGCCGCGCAGGCGGGCATGCAATTTCAAGCCTATGTCGCGCTCGCCTTCGGCGTTTGGCTCGGTCTGCAGGCGAGCGTGAACATCGGCGTCAACATGGGCGTGCTGCCGACCAAGGGCCTGACGCTGCCGCTGCTCAGCTACGGCCGCAGCAGTTTGCTGGTGAGCCTGGCCTGGCTCGGGGTGCTGCTGCGCATCTATCACGAAATCCGCTGCAGCTCGCGCTCCGCCGTGATGCGCGTGCCGGGAGCGGCGCGATGATCCGCGGATCCGTCATCGGCGGTCCGGTGCTGATCATGGCGGGCGGCACCGGCGGGCATGTATTCCCCGCGCTCGCGGTAGCCAAGGAATTGCGCAATCGAGGAGTCGGCGTGGTGTGGCTCGGCGTGCCCGCGAGCATGGAGTCGCGCCTGGTGCCGGCGAACGGCTTCCCGATCGAGTGGGTGCGGATCGTGGGAGTTCGCGGCAAGGGTCTTGGGGCATGGATGCTGGCGCCGCTGCGTGCGATCGGCGCGGTGCTGCAGTCGGTCAGAATCTTGCGCCGCGTACGTCCCAGCGTGGTGCTAGGCGCGGGCGGCTATGTGAGCGGGCCGGGCGGCATCGCCGCATGGCTGCTGCGCATTCCGCTGCTGATTCACGAACAGAACGCGATTGCCGGTTTGACCAATCGCTGGCTGTCGCGCTTCGCAGCCCAGGTGCTCGAAGCGTTTCCCGGCAGCTTTCGCCCAAGCGCCCACGCCAGCGCCATCGGCAACCCGGTGCGCGTCGACATCGCGGCCATCCCGGAGCCGGCGGCGCGCTTTGCGGGCCGCGAACCCAAGGCGCGCCTGCTGGTGTTCGGCGGCAGCCAGGGCGCGCAGCGCCTGAATGCCGCCGTGCCGCAGGCATTATCCCGCCTCGATCCCGAGCGCCGCCCGCAGGTCCGCCATCAGGCCGGCGCGCGCGGAATCGAAGCGGCGCGCGCCGCCTATCTCGCGCTTGAAGTCGAGGCCGAGGTGCTTCCCTTCATCGAGGACATGGCCGCGGCGTACGCATGGGCGGATCTGGCGCTGTGCCGCGCCGGCGCGATGACCATTGCCGAACTCCAGGCCGCCGGCTTGGGCGCAGTGCTGGTGCCGCTGCCGCAAGCCACCGATGACCACCAGACCAAGAACGCCGATGCGATGGTGCGGATCGGCGCGGCGCGCTTACTGCGCGAGCGGGATCTGACGCCGGAGACATTGAGCGAGTCGATCGGCGAACTCACGGCGGATAGAGCGCAGTTGCTCAAGATGGCGGTCGCGGCGCGGTCGGCGCGCAACGTCGATGCGGCGGCGCGGCTGGCGGAGCTGTGCATTGCGGCGGGGAGCGTCCGGGCATGAACGATCGCATGCGCCGCATTCATCGCATACATCTGGTCGGCATCGGCGGCAGCGGCATGGGCGGCATTGCCGAGGTGCTGCTCAACCTGGGCTACGAGGTGCAGGGCTCGGATCTGAAGGCGAATGCCGTGACGCAGCGCCTCGAGCGATTGGGCGCGAAAATCTTCCTGGGTCATGCCGCCGAGCATCTGGGCCAGGCGGACGTGGTGGTGGTATCGAGCGCCGTCAACCGCGCGAATCCGGAGGTGGCGGCCGCGATCGCGAGCCGCGTGCCGGTAGTACCGCGCGCCGAAATGCTGGGCGAATTGATGCGCTTTCGGTACTCCATAGCGGTCGCAGGCACCCACGGCAAAACCACCACCACCAGTTTGATCGCGAGCGTGCTCGCCGAAGGCGGCCTCGACCCCACCTTCGTCATCGGCGGCCGCCTCAAGAGCGCCGACAGCAATGCACGGCTCGGGGCGGGACGCTACCTGGTCGCCGAGGCGGACGAGAGCGATGCCTCCTTCATGCATTTGCAACCGATGATCGCCGTGGTCACCAACATCGATACCGATCATCTGGGGACCCACGAAGGCGACTTTGCGCGGCTCAAACAGAGTTTCGTGGATTTTCTGCACAACCTGCCGTTCTACGGCCTCGCGGTACTGTGCGCCGACGACAGCCACGTGCAGGGCATCCAAGGATCCGTGGCGCGGCCGTTCGTCACCTACGGATTCGCGGCAAGTGCGGATGTGCGCGCGGTCTCCATGAAGAGGAGCGGACTGCAATCGCGCTTCCAGGCGATTCGCGAGGGGCATCCGCCGCTCGATCTGACCATCAATTTGCCGGGGCGGCACAACGTGCTCAATTCGCTGGCGGCGGTCGCGGTGGCCACCGAACTCGACGTCGCCGACGTCGCCATTCAGAAGGCGCTGGCCAATTTTCAAGGCATCGATCGGCGGCTGCAGCAGCTTGGCGAGATTCATTGGCCGGGCGGGTCCGCTCTGCTGGTGGACGACTACGCGCATCACCCCACCGAGGTGGCCGCGACCCTGGATGCCGTGCGTCAAGCATGGCCGTCGCGCCGCCTGGTGGTGGCGTTTCAGCCGCATCGCTACACGCGCACGCGCGACCTGGTCGACGATTTCGGCAGCGTGCTCAGCGAGTGCGATGTGCTGCTGGTCACCGAGGTCTATGCGGCCGGCGAGGCGCCGATCGCCGGCGCCGACGGACGCGCCATCTGCCGCGCGGTGCGCAGCCGCGGACTCATCGAGCCCGTCTTTGTGGAGCGCGTCGACAATCTCGGCGAATCGCTGCGCGGAGTGCTGCATGACGGCGACCTGGTGCTGACCATGGGCGCCGGCAACATCGGCGCGATTGCGCAGGAACTCAAGAGCCGCTTTGCGGCGGGAGCGGCGGCTTGAGCGGCGGCGCCAACAACTCGCCGCGCACGCAGGACATGGCGCCGGAATTTGCCGCCCGCGTTTTGCACGGCGTGCCCATGTCCAAGCACACCTCCTGGCATGTGGGCGGTCCGGCGGACCTGTTCTTCGTTCCGCGCGACACCGCGGATCTGGCGGCGTTCATCCGCCAGCTGCCGCCGGATATGCCGCTGCTGTGGATCGGTCTCGGCAGCAATCTGCTGGTGCGTGACGGCGGCGTGCGCGGCGCCGTGATATCGACGCACGGCGTGCTCGGCACGCTCGAGCGCAGCAGTGCGACGCGCATTCATGCCGGCGCCGGAGTGCCCTGCGCGCGCATCGCACGGCAATGCGTGAAATGGGGATTGGGGCCCGCGGAGTTCTTTGCCGGCATCCCCGGGACCCTCGGAGGCGCGCTCGCGATGAACGCAGGGGCCTGGGGCAGCGAGACCTGGCCTCACGTGATCGAGGTGGAGGTCATGGATCGCCGCGGTGCGCGCCGCACGCGCACGCCCGCGGACTACGAGATCGGGTACCGCCGGGTGCGCGGACCCGCCGACGAATGGTTCGTCGGCGCGCACCTCGAGTTCGAGCGCAAGCCGGGGGTCAATGAGGCCGCCATACGCGAGCTTTTGGAGCGCCGCCGGCAGACCCAGCCGATCGGCGAATGGAGCTGCGGTTCGGTATTCACCAACCCGCCGGGCGAGCATGCCGCGCGCCTGATCGAAAGTGCGGGACTGAAGGGATTGCGGATCGGCGATGCATCGGTGTCCGAAAAGCACGCCAATTTCATCATCAACCATGGCGCCGCACGCGCAGCCGATATCGAAGCGCTGATCCTGCAGGTGCAGCGCACGGTGGCCGCGGTGCACGGCATCGGGCTCGCCACCGAGGTTCGTATCGTGGGAGATCCGGCATGACGCGGCTCAAAGCTTGGTCCGAGCCGCGGCGCACACAGCGCGCCCAAGACTTCGGCAAGGTCGCCGTGCTCTTGGGCGGCGATTCGACCGAGCGGGAGATATCGCTCTTGAGCGGCAATGCGGTGCTGGCGGCGCTCAAGCGACGCGCGGTGAATGCGCACGCGTTCGACCCGGGCGAGCGTCCCGTCCAGGAACTGGTGAGCGAGGGATTCGATCGGGCGTGGCTCGCGCTGCACGGGCCGGGGGGCGAGGATGGAGTGATGCAGGGGGCTCTCGAGTGGTTGGGAATCCCGTACACGGGGAGCGGGGTGCTCGCTTCCGCGCTCACCATGGACAAGCTCAAGACCAAGCGCGTCGTGATGGGCGCGGGCTTGGCCGCCCCGGAGTATGCGGTGCTTGAGGGTCCTGCCGATTTCCCGCAGGCGCTCGCCGCCATCGGTCTGCCGATGATCGTCAAGCCGGCCTCGCAGGGCTCGAGCGTCGGCATCACGAAAGTGAAAACATCCGCCGAGCTTAAGCCGGCGTTCGAGGCAGCCAGAAGCGTCGACCCCGTCGTATTTGCCGAGCGGTTCATCGCGGGCGGCGAATTCACGGTGAGCGTGCTCAACGACCGCGCGTTGCCCTCGATTCGCATCGAGCCGGCGAACGAGTTCTACGACTACGAGGCGAAGTACCGCCGCAAGGATACGCAATATCACTGCCCGAGCGGACTCGACGAACGCCACGAAGGCGAGCTGCAAGCCGCCGCTCTCGAGTGCTTCCGGGTAACCGACTGCCGCGGTTGGGGGCGCGTCGACTTCATGCGCGAGGCGGCGACCGACAAATTCTATTTCATCGAAATCAACACCACGCCCGGCATGACCGATCGCAGCCTGGTGCCCATGGCGGCGCGCCGCGCCGGGATCGATTTCGAGGAACTGGTGTGGCGCGTGCTTGAAACCAGCTTTTCGAGGGAGCGCATATGAACCTCAATTGGCTCATCCGCCGCAATCGATTCAAGAATCGGGCGAAGAATGACAAGCCCGGGTGGCAGTGGCCGGCATTCGTCCTCGAGTGGCGCAAGTACGCGCGGCGTGCGGCGACCGTGGCCCTCACCGGAGGCGCACTGGCCGCGCTTGCCTGGGCGCTCGACCGGCCGGTTCAGGTCATTTCGATGGACGGCAGCTTCCAGCGGGTCTCGCCCGGACAGATCGAAAAGGCGCTTGCGCCCTATGCCCACACGGGCTTCATGTCGGCGGATCTCGATCAAATCCAGCGCGCGGTGGAGGCGCTGCCGTGGGTGATGCATGCGCGAATCCAGCGCCGCTGGCCGAACAGCCTGCACGTCACCGTGATTGAACAAACCGCCGCCGCACGCTGGGGCGAATCGGGTCTGCTCAACACCCGCGGCGAATTGTTCGTCAAGGCGGCCGCCCACGTTCCGGCGGAGCTGCCGCGCTTGAGCGGCCCCGAGGGCACCGAATCCCAAGTCGCACAGCGCTATATGTCGGTGCAGGGCCGGATGCTGGAAGCCGGCATGCGCATAGCGGCGCTGCGCCTGGACGAGCGCGGCGCGTGGGAAATGGATCTGGACAACGGCGCGACCGTGCGCCTCGGCCGGCGCGACGTCGATGAGCGAATCGCCCGGTTCATCCGCACCGCTTCGCAGGTGGCCGCCCACCGCTGGAACGAGATCACCTATGTGGACATGCGCTACTCGAATGGCTTCGCCATCGGCTGGCGCAGCCCGGTAATGCAGGCGCCGGTATCCGCCAAACGCCCCGACGACACCGACGCCTGAAGGAATATTTGAAAAGACATGGCTAAGCGTTCTGACCGCAATTTACTAGTGGGCCTCGACATCGGCACCAGCAAGGTCGTCGCCATCGTCGGCGAGATCAAGGCCGACGGGGCGCTGGAAATCATCGGCATCGGCAGTCATCCGTCGCGCGGCCTTAAAAAAGGGGTCGTGGTCAACATAGAATCGACCGTGCAATCCATTCAGCGCGCCGTCGAAGAGGCGGAGTTGATGGCGGGCTGCGAGATTCATTCAGTGTACGCCGGCATCGCAGGCAGCCACGTACGCAGCATCAATTCCCACGGCATCGTCGCCATCAAGGATAAAGAGGTCCTACAGGGCGATGTCGAGCGCGTGATCGATGCGGCGAAGGCGGTGGCGATCCCGGCCGATCAGAAGATCCTGCACGTGCTGCCGCAGGAATACATCATCGATTCGCAGGAGGGGATCCGCGATCCCATCGGCATGTCCGGCGTTCGTCTGGAGGCGAAGGTGCACATCGTCACCGGCGCGGACAGCGCGGCGCAAAACATCGTCAAGTGCGTGCAGCGCTGCGGGCTCGCGGTGGATGACATCGTGCTCGAGCAGCTGGCGTCGAGCTACGCCGTGCTCACCGAGGATGAAAAGGACCTGGGCGTCTGCGTGGTCGACATCGGCGGCGGAACCACGGATATCGCGGTATTCGGCGGCGGCGCGATCCGCCACACCGCGGTGATTCCCATCGCCGGCGATCAGGTCACGAACGACATCGCGGTCTCCATGCGCACGCCGACTCAGTACGCCGAGGACATCAAGATCAAATACGCCTGCGCATTGTCGCAATTGGCGAATCCCGACGAGACCATCGAGGTGCCGAGCGTCGGCGATCGGCCGCCGCGGCGTCTTGCGCGCCAGACGCTCGCCGAGATCGTCGAGCCGCGCTACGAGGAATTGTTCGGGTTGGTGCGCGATGAGTTGCGCCGCGCCGGTTTGGAGGAGTCGGTGGCGACCGGCATCGTGCTCACCGGCGGCAGCGCCAAAATGGAAGGCGCGGTCGAGCTCGCCGAGGAAGTGTTTCACATGCCGGTGAGGCTCGGCGTGCCCCAGTACGTGAGCGGTTTGGTGGATGTGGTGAGCAACCCAATTCACGCCACCGGCGTCGGATTGTTGCTGTATGCGAAAAGCAATTTGGACATGCAGCGCACGGAAGCGCCGCTGCTCGCGGGCGGCATGAAGTCGATTATTGAGCGAATGAAGGCGTGGTTTCAGGGAAATTTTTGATTGCGACCGATGAAAATGATTTCAACCGATAGGAGAACTTGAATGTTTGAACTAATGGACTCTTTCAGTCAAAGCGCCGTCATCAAGGTGCTGGGCGTAGGCGGCGGCGGCGGCAACGCGGTCTCGCACATGGTGCAAGCAGGTCTCGAAGGTGTGGATTTCATCTGCATCAACACCGATGCGCAGGCGCTGAAGCACTCGAAGGTGCGCACCTCCCTGCAAATCGGCTGCAACATCACCAAGGGGCTGGGCGCCGGCGCGGATCCGGAAGTCGGCCGTCAGGCCGCGATGGAGGATCGCGACCGCATCATCGAACTGATCGAAGGGTGCGACATGCTGTTCATCACCGCGGGCATGGGCGGGGGCACCGGCACCGGTGCGGCCCCGGTGGTCGCGCAGGTCGCCAAGGAACTCGGCATCCTGACGGTGGCGGTGGTCACCAGGCCGTTCGAGATGGAAGGAAACAAGCGTTCGCGCGTCGCCGATCAAGGGATGCTGGAGCTTTCCAAATACGTGGATTCGTTGATCACGATTCCCAACCAGAAACTGCTGACCGTGCTCGGCAGCAACACCACGCTTCTGGATGCGTTCAAGGCGGCGAACACGGTGCTGCAGGGCGCCGTTCAGGGCATCGCGGAGCTGATCACGCGGCCCGGATTGATCAATGTCGACTTCGCCGACGTGCGCACCGTCATGTCGGAAACCGGCATGGCCATGATGGGTTCCGGCGCCGCCTCGGGCGAGGACCGGGCGCGCGAAGCGGCCGAAGCGGCGATTTCCAGCCCGTTGCTCGAGGACATCAATCTCGCCGGCGCTCAGGGCATCTTGGTCAATGTCACCGCGGGCATGGACTTGTCCATCGGCGAATTCCAGGAAGTCGGCAATGTCATCAAGCAGTTTGCTTCCGATGATGCGACCGTGGTCGTCGGCACCGTCATCGATCCGGAAATGGCCAACCAAATCCGGGTCACGGTGGTCGCGACGGGGCTCGGCAAGCCGGCGGCGCGGATCGCTCCTCAGCCGGTAGCCGCGGCGATCGCACCGCCGCCCACCATGCGTGTGGTGCGCCAAAAGTCACCGATGGCGCCGACCGATTACGCCATGCTGGACAAGCCGACCGTCCAGCGGCAGCGTGCTGTGGGCGATGGCTTGCGCGCGGATGTCGAATCGGAGGATTTGCTGGATATTCCGGCGTTTTTGCGCCGGCAGGCGGATTAACGACCGGCGGCGATTCAAATATTGGCGCCCGGGGGAGTCGGTGGGTTCCCGAGGGCGCCGTATTGAAGGCGCTGCACCGATATCTGTTATCAGCGCGGGAGTTTTGTGCGGCATGCCTTTTTTGCAGCTTTAAGCTTGAGTCCCGCCTGTGGTACCTTTGCGCCGGTTAACATAGTGTTTCCAGAGTCCGGTTACCTATAGATGCTGAATCAACGCACACTGAAGAATTCGATTCGTGCCACCGGGGTGGGCCTGCACACGGGCAAGAAGGTTCTCATGACCCTGCGTCCGGCGCCGCCCGACACGGGGATCGTGTTCCGCCGCACCGATTTGAAACCGCCGGTCGACATCAAAGCTCGCGCCCAGAACGTCAGCGACACCACGATGGGTACGACGTTGCACAGCGGCGAGGCCAAGATATCGACCGTGGAGCACTTGTTGTCCGCATTGGCCGGTTTGGGGGTGGACAACGCGCTGGTGGAAGTCAGTGCGGGAGAAGTGCCCATCATGGACGGCAGCGCGGGGCCCTTCGTATTCTTACTGCAATCGGCGGGCATCGAGGAGCAAAGGGCGCCGAAGCGTTTCATTCGCATTCTCGAGAGCCTCAAGGTCGATGACGGCGACAAGTGGGCGCGGTTCGATCCCTATGACGGCTTCAAGGTGAATTTCGAGATCGAGTTCGATCACCCGACCTTCAAGAAGCATTCGCAAGTCGCTTCGATGGATTTTTCGACCACGTCGTTTTTACGCGAGGTGAGCCGTGCGCGCACCTTCGGCTTCATGCGCGACCTCGAGGGACTGCGGGCTCGGAATCTGGCTCTCGGCGGCAACATGGACAACGCCATCGTGCTCGATGACTACCGCGTCTTGAATGAAGATGGGTTGCGCTACGAGGACGAGTTCGTCAAACACAAGATTCTTGATGCGATCGGCGACCTGTACCTGCTCGGACACAGCCTGATCGGCGAATTCAGCGGCTACAAGTCCGGTCATGCACTTAACAATAAACTGCTGCGGACGCTCATCAATACCCAGAGCGCCTGGCAAGAGGTGACTTTCGAGAGTTTGGCGCAAGCGCCGATCTCCTATGTCGCGGCCGCGGCCGCCCAGGCCTGAACCCTACCGCACGGCGAGTTTCAAGAGCGGGGCGGCACGACCCTGATGCGTACCGCTTGGATATCGACGCCGCGCGATTCGCTGACCCGTTTGGTCAGTTCCTGTGTGACATAACGTAGCCGTGATGCGAAGGCCGCGTTGGCCACGCCGATGATCAACGTCCCTTTGAGGATACCGGCGCTGGCGACGGCTTGGGCCAGCTCCTTGGGAAGCGCGGAGCGGACGTGCTCGAGCACCACGGTGCGGTCGCGGACCTGGCGCTTGAGGTCGGTGAGCCTTTTACCTTCTCCAGCCAGTAACTCTTTGATGTGTTTACACTTTTGCACTGCAGTACAGCCATGAGCCCGAACAATCTGTGTTTAATGCGTGCTTAATTTCCTTGTTTTGAGCCACCTTATTCTGCATAGTCTATCCCGTTCGTGGATCAATCTGCCGGGAGCTGTGCATTCGATGACAGTTTCGGAACCCGTTTCCCTATGAATGTCATATTCGTTGGCCGTAAGACCGGCCGTGTCAAACAACTGGACCTGCGCAACCCGTTGGTGCTGGGGGCTGCCATCGCGCTGGTATTCGCCATCGTGGGCGGCGCATTTTCCATTGGCGTGAGCCTGGGTTCGCGGCACGGCAGCACGAACCCGGTTGATCAGCTGGGCGGCTTGTCCGCTGGTCTGTTGCGCGAGCAGGCGCAGATTGAAGATGTGCGGCGCGTACTGCAGGAAAAGGTCAACGCGTTGGCAATGCGCGTCGGGCAGATGAACGCCAACATGATCCGCCTGGACGCGCTCGGCAAGCGCTTGACGCGCATGGCAAATTTGAATGACGGCGAGTTCGATTTCGGCAACCCGCCGGCCATGGGAGGCGCCGAGGGCGCCGACGGCCAACCGGCCCAGATACCGAATCTGACCGCCATGGTGGACCAGCTGCAGAATCAGCTGTCGAGCCGCGAGCAGCAGTTGGGCGTACTCGAGAACCTGATTCTCACCCGTGAATTGAACAAACAGGTCTACCCCGAAGGCCGCCCGGTCCAGGACGGCTGGATATCCTCGTATTTCGGGCAGCGATCCGATCCTTTCACGGGCTATTCCGCTGTCCACAAGGGCGTCGATTTCGCAGGTCCGGAAGGTTCCAAAGTGTCCTCGGTGGCGGCGGGGTTGGTGACTTTCGCCGGTGAGCGCGCCGGCTATGGGGAAATGGTGGAGATCAACCACGGCAATGGCCTGGCCACCCGCTATTGCCACAACGAGAAGCTGCTGGTGAAGCAGGGCGACATGGTGCGCAAGGGCCAAGACGTGGCGTTGATGGGCTCGACCGGCCATTCGACCGGCCCGCATCTGCATTTTGAAGTGCTCAAGAACGGCGCGCAGGTGGATCCTTTGCGCTTCATCGGCGAGGATCGCTGAGCTGCGAGGATCGCTGAGCCGCGCGGGTCGCTGAGTCGCTAGGGATCCTTCAGTCCGCCAGGATCCTTGAGCGGCGAGGATCCTTGAGCTGCTCCGATCGGCGAGTCACGGGACCTTAAGCGACCGGGAACTCGAGCGCGCCCCGGAAGCCCAAAGCAAAACGATTTCCCGCTTTTGCGGTCTATCCGTACAATACCCAGTTTTTCAAGGATTCCCCTCGCGTGTGGAAGCTTTTGACGCAAATATTCGGCAGCCGCAATCAGCGCCTCATTAAAGAATTAGGCCGCACGGTTACGGCCGTCAACGCCCTCGAGTCGAGCGTACAGGCGCTGGCCGATGAGCAGTTTCCAGAAAAGACGCGGGAGCTGAAGGCGCGCTTTGCGGCGGGCACGCCGCTCGAGAGCCTGGTCCCCGAGGCGTTTGCGCTGGTGCGCGAGGCGTCGCGCCGCAAGTTGGGGTTAAGGCATTTCGACGTACAGCTCATCGGCGCTTTGGCGCTGCACGCCGGCAAGATCGCCGAGATGCGCACCGGCGAAGGCAAGACCCTGATGGCGACGCTGCCGGTCTATCTGAACGCTCTCAGCGGCGAGGGCGTGCACGTGGTCACCGTCAACGAATACTTGGCGCAGCGCGACTCGGAGTGGATGGGTCCGGTGTTCCAGTTTCTCGGAATGGATGTGGGCGTCATCAAGAACGCTCAATCCCAGGACGAGAAGCGCGCCGCCTATGCCCGCGACATCACGTACGGCACCAACAACGAATTCGGCTTCGACTACCTGCGCGACAACCTCGCATTTCGTCTCGAGGACCGCGTGCAGCGCAAGCTGTCGTTCGCCGTCGTCGACGAAGTCGACTCGATTTTGATCGACGAGGCGCGCACGCCGCTGATCATTTCGGGCCCTGCCGAGGAGAGCACGGAACTCTACATCAAGATCAACACCTTGATACCGCGGCTGACCAAACAGAAGGAGGAAAACGGCCCGGGCGACTATGCCGTCGACGAGAAGACCAAGCAGGCGACGCTAACCGAAGAGGGCCATCAGAAAGTCGAGGAATTGATGGCGGAGATCGGCTTGTTGCGGGACGGCGAGAGCCTCTACGATGCCACCAACATCCGCCTGATGCATCACCTGAACGCCGCCCTGCGCGCGCATGCGCTGTACAAGCGCGATGTCGAGTACATCGTGCGCGCGGGCGAAGTCATCATCGTCGATGAGTTCACCGGCCGCACCATGCCGGGACGACGCTGGTCGGACGGCTTGCATCAAGCGGTCGAGGCGAAAGAGGGCGTGAAGGTCCGGGAGGAAAACCAAACCGTCGCGTCGATCACTTTCCAGAATTATTTCAGGCTGTATTCGAAATTGTCGGGAATGACCGGTACCGCCGACACCGAGGCGTTCGAATTCCAGCAGATCTACGGCCTCGAAGTGGTCGTGATCCCGACCCACAAGCCGATGATCCGCAAGGATCATTCGGACCTGGTGTTCTTGTCCGAGCAAGATAAGTTTCAGGCGATTCTCGAGGACATCGAGGACTGCGTGAAGCGCGGCCAGCCGGTGCTGGTCGGCACGACCTCGATCGAGACGTCCGAACGGCTGGCAAAGTTATTGGTGGGGACCAAGATCCCCCACGAAGTGCTGAACGCCAAGCAGCACGAGCGCGAGGCGCACATCGTCGCCGAGGCCGGCCGGCCCGGTGCGATCACGATCGCCACCAACATGGCGGGCCGCGGCACCGACATCGTGCTGGGGGGCAGCCCGCAGACGCAGATCGACGCCATCGAGAATCCGAACGAGGCCGCGCTGCAGAAGATCCAAGAGGAGTGGCGCAAGCGGCACGAGCAGGTGATTGTAGCCGGAGGCTTGCACATCATCGGCACGGAACGCCACGAATCCAGGCGCATCGACAACCAATTGCGCGGCCGTTCCGGGCGCCAGGGCGATCCCGGGTCGAGCCGCTTCTATCTCTCGCTCGAAGATAATTTGATGCGTATTTTCGGCGATCCGACGCGCATGAAGGCGCTCATGACCCGCGTCGGCATGAAGCCGGGTGAAGCGATCGAGAGCGGCATGCTGACGCGCCAGATCGAGCGTGCACAGCGGCGCGTCGAACAGCACAACTTCGATGCGCGTAAACAGCTCCTTGAATACGATGACGTCGCCAATGACCAGCGCCGCGTCATTTATCAGCAGCGAACCGATTTGATGGCCGCGGAAAATGTGGCCGAAGCGATCAAAGGCATTCGCGAGGAGGTGGTGGCGCATCTGGTGGACCAATACGTCCCCGGTGGCGCACCCGAAGAGCAGTGGGATGTCGCGGGACTGGCCCAGGCCATCGAGCGGGACCTTGGCCAGGTACTGCCGATCGGCGAGTGGCTCGGCGTCGAAGAAGGCGGCGACGGCTCGGGCCTCCGGACAAAGATCTTGGCGGCGCTCGAAGCGGCGTACGAACGGAAAGAGGCCGGTGTGGGCCCGCAGTTCATGCGCTACATCGAAAGGGAAGTGATGCTGCGCTCGCTGGATCAACATTGGCGCGAGCATCTTGCGGCGATGGATTACATGCGTCAGGGCATTTTCTTGCGCAGCTATGCGCAGAAGAACCCGAAGCAGGAATACAAGCGCGAGGCGTTCGAGCTGTTCTCCGGCATGTTGGACCGGATCAAGTTCGACACCTTGACCAAGGTGTCGACGATCCAAGTGCGCAGCCAGGCCGAGATCGAGCGCGAGGATCTCGAGCGGCAGCAG